>ENA-OREN01000238-OREN01000238.1-marine-metagenome-genome-assembly--contig:-NODE-238-length-83213-cov-7.557087_pt1 | contig 83213 bp, 78 predicted proteins | sample MGYA00248624_ERZ508555 | MGnify/ENA primary metagenome ERZ508555 (study PRJEB26222, sample SAMN06267773) | marine metagenome | isolation source: Saanich Inlet, British Columbia, Canada | place...
TTACGCCTTCATCTTTAAAAAAAGAATTTCTTTCAATTGCTGAAACTAAATCAGGATTAGATGGAGGGCGAGGTCCTCCTGGTTCCTTTGGAAATGGTTTTTGTGAAATCTCAAATAATTCACTATCAGTATATCGAGGAGTACCCTTCCTATATCTATCTAAATCAATTTTTGGTGGTGGCGTAGCTAAAACAGCTTTCCCTCTAAGTTTACCTCTATACTTTTTTAAATCAGATTTAGTTTTTATTTCAACAAGACTAACTGATAATTTTTTTCTACCATCTATCCCTGGAGTATGTGCTATTGGATAACCAACCATTACTTGCTGATCTGGTTCTAAGAGATGAAGAGAAAAATATTCATTGTCCCAACTAACTCCATAATCCATGAAGGGTTCAATTTTAGTATTTTTTAACCCAATGCGCTTCATCTCTTTAACTGCCCAATCTTGGGCACGCCTCATATCTTCTGAATTAGTTAGACGGGCTCCTAGCACATCTGTCATATAAGATAAAGTATTAGCAATTTCAGAACGCTGAAAACCTTCTTCACGAATTTTTGCGACAGTTTCCCAATCAACTTCATATGTAAGTTGCCCAAAAGAAACAAGTGGAATAAGCAGTAATAGTATAATTAGTTTTTTCATACCTACAATTTACAATAATTTTAAAATGTAAAATTATCTTCTAAAAACTAAACTGTCTTCTGGGAAATTTGCTTTTAAATAACTCATTTGATTCTTACCCCAATCAACAATTAACTCTCTTTGTTTATCAGTTAAGTTAGCTTCAGGATGTAATCCCACATATGTATAGGAAGGTAAAGGCATTTCCTTATCCTCTACCATTTCTATAATCTCTTCAAATTTGTGATTTTGAACTGCAATTCTACTTTTAGTAAACTCAGAAAAGTTTAAATGTTTTTTACCATCTTGAACGTGGTGATCTAACCACCAAGCAACCGGTTGTATTTTTGAATACCAAGGATAGAGAGTGTTATTTGAATGGCAATCGTAACAAGATACTTTCAATAATTGACTCAACTCATTTGATACAGGATAGTTGTTGGAGATCTCATAGGATAAATCCGAAGATTCATTTTTTTCAACTTTAATAAATTGAATAAGTACAAGAACAACTACAAAAACTAAAAGAATTCTAAAAACGTTTTGTAAGGTGGTTGTTTTTATTTGCATATAAAGATTATTTAGAATTCTTACCTCGCTTTGTTTTAATAATTACCACACCATTGCCCGCTCTAGAACCATATATTGCTGCTGCTGCATCTTTAAGAACAGAAACAGATTGAATATCATTTGGGTCTATTTCGTCCAAAGTCGATTCAATTCCATCAACAAGAATAAGCGGAGGAGAATTAAAGTTTCTTATGTATATCTCACTTAGATTGACTTGACCATTCCTTTCAAGCACCCGAAGACCAGGAACTTGCCCACTAAGAGTTTCAGATGTGTTGTGTGTAGGACTTTTGGTTAATTTTTCACCAGAAACAGTACCTATAGAAGTAGTTAAATTCTTTTTTTGCTGAGTACCATAACCAACATTAACCTCTTCCATTGAATTACTAACATCACCAACTTTCCAAATTGAACAAGAAGACAATAAAAAAACTAAAAATATTCTTTTCACAATCTAAATATAAGAATTATGTAATCGCTGAATTAAAAGAAGAAGAAATGCCTATGGTTTAGAAACAATTATTTTCTATTTTTTTGATAAATGTGTCTAATCAGTAGAGCTATTGAAATAAGATATAATGCAATTGTTAGTTCAAATGGTAACCAATTGTCTGTTACTTCAAATGAGAAAATACTTGCACCCAATACATCTTTAGTTGCTAAAACTAAAATTATACCCGTTCCAATTATAAATTGATATTTGTCCAATATTTTCTTCATTTTAAACCTGATTTATGATTATTAATTCTTAAATATAATAAATCCTCCGAACTTAAATAAGAAGATATGGGAGGTTGACTGGTTTTAGTTATTTGTTTGATTTATGGTAATGGGCATTAAGTTTTTTTCTAACTTAGAAATATGAAAAAACTACTTCTTCTAATTATACTTTTTAATATTCAAGCATACTCACAAAATAATGATTATACAAAAAAGGCACAATCCATAGACAGTACTATTGAAACCTTGTATTCCGTTATTTCTGGAGATAAGGGCGTGGAAAGAGATTGGAATTTATTTAAGTATCTATTTCATAAAGATGCTAAGTTAATCCCTTCCAGCACAAATGAAGAAGGTAAAACAGGTGCTCGTTTTATGAGTCCGGATGAATATATAGATGGTTCAGGAAAATGGTTATTTGAAAATGGTTTTCATGAAAAAGAAATTGGGAGGACAACGGAGCGTTTTGGTAATATTGTTCATGTTTTTTCTAGCTATGAATCTTTTAGGACCAAAACTGATACAAAGCCTTTTGCTAGGGGAATAAATAGTATTCAATTACTTTATGATGGTGATCGATGGTGGATATTGAATGTATACTGGATGGCTGAAAATAATAAAAATATAATCCCAAAAAAATATATTTTTTGATTATAAGGGAATTTTTTATCCTTGACAAGGAAAAGGTCCTAGTTCAAATTCTACTTATATTACCGTCTTTTCCAATATTTTATTGATACTCTCACACCAATGATTCCTTCTATTTCATCTTTTATTACGATTTCTGTTTCTAGAGGGATTAGATTTCCTTTGTTTTTTATTAAAACTATTTCTGTTTTTATGTTTTGGAGGTTCGGGAATAGCATTAGGGTTAGGTTCAAATCCTCTTTTAATTTTCAAAGGAATTTTAAGTTTTATAAGTTTTTCAATATCTTTTAAATATTCTTTCTCATCAATACATACTAAAGAAATTGCTTCACCTTTTGCTCCTGCTCTTCCTGTTCTTCCAATTCTATGAACATAATCTTCTGGCACATTAGGAAGTTCAAAATTTATTACATGTGGCAATAAGGGAATGTCTAATCCTCTTGCGGCTATATCAGTTGCCACAAGAATTTCAACGGAACCATTTTTGAAACCAGCTAAAGCATTAGTTCTTGCTCCTTGACTTTTATTTCCATGGATGGCTGCAGCTGATATATTTGCTTTAATCATTTTTTTACAAAGATTATTTGCGCGATGTTTTGTTCTAGTAAAAACAAGAACTTGTTTCCAATTTCCTTCTTTAATTAATTTAATGATTAGATCGGATTTTTTATTTTTATCTACCTTATAAACATATTGAATTATAGCTTCTACGGTTATATTTTCAGGCGAAGTCTCTACCAATACAGGATCATTTAAAATTCCTTTTGCTAATGTTTTAATTTCTTTTGAAAAAGTTGCTGAAAACAATAAATTTTGTCTTTGATTTGGAAGTAAATGCATTATTTTATTAATATCTCGTTGAAAGCCCATGTCTAGCATTCGATCAGCCTCATCTAAAACTAAAATTTCAATGTTACTTAATGATAATAATCTTTGATTTTCTAAGTCTAATAGACGACCAGGTGTAGCGATTAAAATGTCAATACCACTTCTAATTTTAGAGACTTGAGGGTTTTGATTAACTCCTCCAAATATTACTGTTGATCGTAATTCAATGTAGGAACTATATTCTAATACATTTTCATGAATTTGTGCTGCAAGCTCTCTGGTTGGAGTTAGTATTAAGGCTCTAATTTTTCTGTGGTTTGATTTAGACTGTTTTGATAAAATTTGTAACAATGGAAGTGTAAAACCTGCTGTTTTTCCTGTGCCTGTTTGGGCGGAAGCTAAAACATCTCTTCTTTTTAGAATTAAAGGAATAGCTTTTTCTTGAATTGGAGAAGGTTCTGTATATCCTTTTTCGTTTATTGCTTTTAAAAGAGATGGGATTAGACCAAGGTTGTTAAATTTCATAGAGTACAAAAGCCTTTTAAATATGCTTTGTATTTTTATTAATAATTTGCAAATGTATGTTATTATAATTTCGTCCTATTTTCTTCTTGTTATTTAAAGATTTTTAAGATTTACTTACGTCTTTTTTTTATAAAACCTTATTAATCATGAATTTTTTCTTAAAAAAACATTATTTTCCTGAGAATTTCAAGATAAAATTTATATATTTGCGCTCATTTTAAAAGTAACAAAACACACATATTATGGCTAAAGAAACTTTCGATCGTTCAAAACCACATTTAAATATTGGTACAATTGGACATGTTGATCACGGTAAAACTACCCTAACTGCTGCTATTACAAAAGTATTATGTGATGCAGGTCTTTCTGAAGCAACGAGCTTTGACCAAATTGACAATGCTCCTGAAGAAAAAGAAAGAGGGATTACAATTAACACTTCGCATGTTGAATATCAAACAGAAAATCGTCATTACGCTCACGTTGACTGTCCTGGTCACGCGGATTACGTAAAGAACATGGTAACTGGTGCTGCCCAAATGGATGGTGCAATTCTTGTAGTTGCTGCTTCTGACGGTCCAATGCCTCAAACAAGAGAACACATCTTACTAGGAAGGCAAGTTGGTATTCCTCGTATTGTAGTTTTTTTAAATAAAGCTGATCAAGTTGATGACGAAGAGTTATTAGAACTTGTTGAAATGGAAGTAAGAGATTTATTAAATTTCTACGAATATGATGGGGATAATGGTCCTATAATTTTAGGTTCTGCTTTAGGGGCTTTAAATGGGGAACAAAAATGGGTTGACACAATAATGCAACTAATGGAATCTGTAGACTCTTGGATTGAACTTCCTAAAAGAGAGGTTGATAAAGATTTCTTAATGCCTGTTGAGGATGTATTTTCTATTACAGGTAGAGGAACTGTAGCAACTGGTAGAATTGAAACTGGTGTTGCTAATACTGGTGATAGTGTTGATATAATCGGAATGGGAGCTGAAAAACTTGGTTCTACTGTAACTGGTGTTGAGATGTTTAGAAAAATTCTTGATAGAGGTGAAGCTGGTGATAATGTTGGTATTCTTTTAAGAGGAATTGAAAAAGAATCAATCAAAAGAGGAATGGTAATTTGTAAACCGGGTTCTGTTAAACCACATGATAAATTTGAAGCTGAGGTATATATTTTAAAGAAAGAAGAAGGTGGTAGACACACTCCATTTCATAATAACTATAGACCACAATTTTATGTAAGAACAACTGATGTTACTGGTAATATCGTACTTCCAAAAGGAGTTGAAATGGTAATGCCAGGTGATAACTTAACTATTATTGTAGATCTTATTTCTCCAATCGCTTGTAGCGTTGGGTTAAGGTTTGCTATTAGAGAAGGTGGTAGAACAGTTGGTGCTGGTCAGGTTACTAAGATTTTATAATAATAATAATAAATCCGTAAAAGGTGTCTGCTAACGCAGATGCCTTTTGTGGCTATAAATCTAAGGTGTTTAATTACATCATTTTAGAGACGGGTTTAGCTCAGTTGGTAGAGCACTGGTCTCCAAAACCAGGTGTCGGGAGTTCGAGTCTCTCAACCCGTGCAAAAGTTAGAATAATGAATATAGTTTCTTACGTTAAAGAGTCATTTTCAGAGTTAAAAGAACACGTTTCGTGGACTCCACTTCCTGAGCTTTCAAATCTTACTGTAATAGTATTATTATTTTCTATAATTTTTGCACTGATTATTTGGTTTGCTGACAGTATTTTATCTAGAGTAATTAAATTTTATTTTGAACTTATCAATTAAAAGATGACGGATACAGATTTAAAGAAGTGGTATGTTGTAAGAGCCGTTAGTGGTCAAGAAAATAAAATCAGAAACTATATGGAATCTGAAATTAATAGGCTTGGTTTTTCTGATCTCGTAGAAGAGATATTAGTTCCTACTCAAAAAGTTGTTCAAATAAGAAAAGGCAAAAAGGTTAATAAAGAAAAAGTTTATTTTCCAGGATATATTATGATTAAAGCTAATTTGTCTGGAGAAATTCCTCATATTATAAAAGCTTTGCCTAATGTTATTGGTTTTCTTGGTGAAACAAAAGGAGGAGACCCTATTCCATTAAGAACTGCTGAAGTTAATAGAATGCTTGGTACAGTTGATGATCTTTCAATGGATTCAGAAAGCATTTCTATTCCATTTATTTTAGGTGAAAATATAAAAGTAATTGACGGACCTTTTAATGGATTTAATGGAACTGTTGAAAAAGTCAATGAGGATAAGAGAAAACTTGAAGTTATGGTTAAAATATTTGGCAGGAAAACTCCTTTAGAGCTTTCTTACATGCAAGTAGAGAAAATATAAATGTTACATATAAATCATTTCTTAAATAGCTTCCAATTATTTAAGAGATAATAAATATTAATAATGGCTAAAGAAATAGAAAAAGTACTGAAATTACAAATTAGAGGAGGTGCTGCCAATCCATCACCACCTGTTGGACCTACGTTAGGTGCGGCCGGTGTTAATATAATGGAATTCTGTAAGCAGTTTAATTCAAGGACACAAGATAAGCCTGGTAAAGTATTACCTGTAACAATTACAGTTTACAAGGATAAATCTTTTGAATTTGTTGTTAAAACTCCACCAGCAGCCGTTCAATTATTGGAAGCAGCAAAGGTTAAAAAGGGATCTGGAGAACCAAATCGAAGTAAGGTAGCAACCGTTTCATGGGATCAAATTAAAAGGATTTCAGAAGACAAAATGGTTGATTTAAATGCTTTTACAGTAGAATCAGCAATGAAAATGATAGCAGGAACTGCTAGATCTATGGGTATTAAGGTTAAAGGCCAAGCTCCTTTTTAATTTTTTAATTTAAGATTATGACAAAAATCACAAAAAAGCGTAAAGATGCTTTATCAAAAATTGATAATGCAAAAACATATTCATTAAAAGAAGCTTCTGAAGTTGTAAAAGAAGTTTCTAAATTTAATTTTGATGCTTCTGTAGATTTGGCAATTCGCCTTGGAGTAGATCCTAAAAAAGCTGATCAAAATGTTAGGGGAATCGTTACTCTTCCTAATGGTACAGGTAAAGATGTTAAAGTCCTAGCTCTTGTTACACCAGACAAAGAAAAAGAAGCTCAAGATGCAGGTGCTGATTATGTTGGTCTTGATGAATATCTACAAAAAATAAAAGATGGTTGGACTAATGTTGATGTAATTATTACTATGCCAAGTGTTATGGGTAAGTTAGGTCCTTTAGGAAAAGTATTAGGTCCTAGGGGCTTAATGCCAAATCCTAAAACTGGTACTGTAACAATGGATGTTGCTAAAGCAGTTTCTGAAGTTAAAGCTGGTAAAATTGACTTTAAAGTAGATAAAACAGGGATTATACATGCTTCAATAGGAAAAGTTTCTTTTGATGCTGAAAAAATTTATGAGAATTCCCTTGAATTAATTCAGAACATAATTAAAATTAAACCTAATTCATCTAAGGGCACTTATTTGAAAAGTATTTCTATGTCTAGTACTATGAGTCCAGGTATTAATATTGATACTAATATTTAGTTAAAAAAATTAAAATGACAAGAGAAGAAAAATCTAAAGTAATAGAAAGGTTAACTGCTGAATTAGCTGATAATACTAATATTTACATGACAGATGTTTCAGGTCTTAATGCTGTTCAAACAAGTAGTTTAAGAAGAGCTTGTTTCAAAGCAAATATAAAACTTTCAGTTGTTAAAAACACTTTACTAAGTAAAGCAATGGAAACTTCTGATAGAGACTTTGGAGACCTAAATCAAGTATTAGTTGGTAATACCGCTTTAATGTATTCAGAAATAGGCAATTCACCGGCTAAATTAATTAAGGCATTTAGAAAAAAAGCTGACAAACCTCTTTTAAAAGGAGCCTCTATTGAAGATGCTATTTATTTAGGAGATGATCAGATTAAGGCTTTATGTAATATTAAGTCTAGAGAGGAATTAATAGGTGAAGTAATATCAATTTTACAGTCTCCTGCTAAGAACCTTATTTCCGCTTTACAATCAGGTGGAGCAACAATATCAGGAGTATTAAAAACACTTTCTAATAGAAACGAGTAAATAAAATAATAATAATAATAATAATAAATATTTATAAAATGGCAGATTTAAAAGATTTTGCAGAGCAATTAGTTAATCTAACAGTTAAAGAAGTTAACGAGTTAGCAGAGATTCTTAAAAGCGAATATGGTATTGAACCAGCAGCAGCAGCAGCAGTTTCAGCTGGACCTGTAGCAGGTGGAGATGCTGAAGTAGCAGAAGAAAAATCAGAATTTGATGTAGTTTTAACTGCAGCTGGAGGTTCAAAACTAGCAGTAGTTAAGCTTGTTAAAGAATTAACAGGTTTAGGTTTGAAAGAAGCTAAAGAACTTGTGGACAATGCACCAAGTAATATTAAAGAAGCGGTTTCAAAAGATGAAGCTGAAGGATTTAAGAAATCACTTGAAGAAGCTGGAGCTGAGGTTGAGCTAAAATAATTAGCTTGAGCTTTAGTTTTATTTAAAGTTTCCTAAGTATTAGGGTCATATCCTCATACTTAAATTTTTACGTTTTTTTAATTTAAATTGATTTAAATGCACAACACTATAAATAGATTAAACTTTGCTTCAGCTACTGATATTCCTGATTATCCAGATTTTCTTGATATTCAGATAAAATCATTTAGCGATTTTTTTCAACTAGAAACAAAATCTGATCAAAGAACTGATGAAGGTCTTTTTAATACTTTTTTAGAAAATTTTCCTATTTCAGATTCTAGAAATCAGTTTGTACTAGAGTTTTTAGATTATTTTGTGGATCCACCTCGTTATTCTATTCAAGAATGTATTGAAAGAGGTTTAACTTATAGCGTTCCGCTTAAAGCTAGATTAAAACTTTTTTGTACAGATGAGGAACACGAGGATTTTGAGACTATAGTCCAGGATGTGTATTTAGGAGTTATTCCCTATATGACGCCAAGTGGAACATTTATTATAAATGGTGCAGAACGTGTCGTTGTTTCTCAATTACATAGATCACCGGGTGTATTTTTTGGTCAGTCTTTTCATGCAAATGGAACTAAATTGTATTCTGCTAGAGTAATTCCTTTTAAAGGTTCTTGGATTGAGTTTGCAACTGACATTAATAGTGTAATGTATGCTTACATTGACAGAAAAAAGAAATTACCGGTTACAACTTTACTTAGAGCTATAGGATATGAAAGAGATAAAGATATTTTGGAAATCTTTGATTTAGCTGAAGAAATAAAAGTTTCAAAATCTGGACTCAAAAAGTGTATTGGAAGAAAATTAGCTGCAAGAGTTTTAAATTCTTGGTTTGAAGACTTTGTTGATGAAGATACTGGTGAAGTTGTATCTATTGAAAGAAATGAGATTATTTTAGATAGAGATATAGTAATAGATAAGGAGAATATTTTACAAATTTTAGCAACAAACACAAAGACTGTTTTATTGCATAAAGTTGATGGTCAATTTTCTGATTATGCTATAATTCATAATACTTTACAAAAAGATCCAACTAATTCTGAAAAAGAAGCTGTAGAACATATCTATAGGCAATTAAGAAATGCCGAACCACCAGATGAAGAGACGGCAAGAGGAATAATCGATAAATTATTTTTCTCTGATCAAAGATATAATCTTGGTGAAGTAGGTAGATATAGAATGAATAAAAAGTTAGGACTTGACATTGAAATGGATAAGTTAGTTTTAACTAAAGAAGATATTATAACTATTATCAAATACTTAATTGAATTAATTAATTCAAAAGCTGAAATAGATGATATTGATCACTTGTCTAATAGAAGAGTAAGAACAGTTGGAGAACAATTATCTTCTCAGTTTGGTGTTGGATTATCAAGAATGGCTCGTACTATTCGAGAAAGAATGAATGTTAGAGATAACGAAGTGTTTACACCAATTGATTTAATTAATGCAAAGACACTTTCTTCTGTTATTAATTCATTTTTTGGAACAAATCAGTTATCTCAATTTATGGATCAAACAAATCCTCTTGCTGAAATTACTCATAAGCGTAGACTTTCCGCATTAGGACCTGGAGGACTTTCTAGAGAAAGAGCAGGTTTTGAGGTTAGAGATGTTCATTATACACATTATGGAAGATTATGCCCTATTGAAACGCCTGAGGGTCCAAATATTGGATTAATCTCTTCATTAGGAGTTTTTGCTAAGGTAAATGACCTAGGATTTATTGAAACGCCATATAGAAAGGTTGAAAATGGTGTAGTTGATTTAAAAAACTATAAATTTTTAAGTGCTGAAGAAGAAGAAGGAAAATTAATTGCACAAGCAAATATTCCTAAGGATAAAAATGGTAAAATACTTTCTGATAAAGTTATTGCTAGACAAGAAGCAGATTATCCTGTAATTAATCCAAGTGAGGTAAACTACACAGATGTTGCTCCAAATCAAATTGCTTCTATTTCAGCATCATTGATTCCTTTTTTAGAGCATGATGATGCTAACAGAGCTTTAATGGGCTCTAATATGATGAGACAATCAGTGCCATTATTAAAGCCTGAATCACCTATTGTTGGAACAGGTCTTGAAAGAGAAGTAGCTGCAGCTTCCAGGGTACTGATTAATGCTGATTATGATGGAAAAGTTATTTATGTTGATTCTCAAAAAATAACAATTAAATATAGTCTTTCAGATGAGCAAAAATTAACAAGTTTTGACACTGATGAAAAAACTTACTCTTTAGTTAAATTTAGAAAAACTAACCAAGGTACATGTATTAACTTAAAGCCGATTGTTGTTAAAGGGGATACTGTTGTCAAAGGTCAAGTTTTATGTGAAGGATACGCTACTCAAAAAGGAGAGCTTGCACTTGGAAGAAACCTTAAAGTTGCTTTTATGCCATGGAAAGGTTACAATTTTGAAGATGCGATAGTAATTTCTGAAAAAGTAGTTAGAGATGATGTTTTTACTTCTCTTCATATTGATGAATATTCAATTGATGTTAGAGACACTAAACTTGGAATGGAAGAACTTACAAATGATATTCCTAATGTTAGTGAAGAGGCCACTGCGAATCTAGATGAAAATGGTATGATTCGAATTGGGGCCGAAGTTACTGCTGGAGATATTTTAATTGGTAAAATAACACCTAAAGGAGAATCTGATCCAACACCAGAAGAAAAATTATTAAGAGCAATTTTTGGAGATAAAGCAGGAGATGTTAAAGATGCATCATTAAAAGCACCTCCATCTTTAAATGGCGTTGTAATAGATAAAAAATTATTTACAAGACCAATTAAAGATAAAAGAAAAAGATCTGAGGATAAAGATCTTTTAAAAGAATTGGAAATTAGTTATGATCTTAGGTTCAAAGAATTAAAAGATAAATTAGTTGAAAAACTTTATAATATTTTAAGTGGGAAGACTTGCCAAGGAATTTTTAACGACTTAGAGGAAGAAATTCTTCCAAAAGGAAAAAAGTACTCTTTAAAAATGCTTAATCAAGTAGAAGAGTATACTCATTTAGTTTCTGGTCAGTGGGCTGTAGATAAAAAAACTAATCATTTGGTAATTATCTTACTCCATAATTATAAAATAAAAGAAAACGATCTTCAAGGTATGTTAAGAAGAGAGAAATTTACTATTTCTGTTGGTGATGAATTACCTCCAGGTATTTTAAAATTAGCCAAAGTATATATTGCTAAAAAAAGGAAACTTAAGGTTGGGGATAAAATGGCTGGTAGACATGGAAATAAAGGTATTGTAGCCAGAATAGTTAGACAAGAAGATATGCCATTTCTTGAAGATGGAACTCCTGTTGATATAGTATTAAATCCACTTGGTGTACCATCTAGGATGAATATAGGTCAAATTTATGAGACTGTATTAGGATGGGCTGGTCAAAAATTAGGCAGAAAATTCACTACTCCTATATTTGATGGTGCAACTATTGAACAGATTAATGATTTAACTGATGAAGCTGGTGTCCCTAAGTTTGGTCACACATATTTATATGATGGCGGTACTGGAAAAAGATTTGATCAGCCTGCAACTGTCGGGGTCATTTATATGTTAAAACTAGGTCATATGGTCGATGATAAAATGCACTCGAGATCTATTGGACCATACTCTCTAATTACTCAACAACCTTTAGGTGGAAAAGCACAGTTTGGAGGTCAAAGATTTGGCGAAATGGAAGTTTGGGCTCTTGAAGCATATGGTGCTTCAAGTACTTTGCAAGAAATTTTAACAATTAAATCTGATGATGTTCAAGGTAGAGCTAAAGCTTACGAGGCTATTGTTAAAGGTGAAACTATGCCTGATCCTGGATTGCCAGAATCATTTAACGTATTAATGCATGAACTTAAAGGTCTTGGTCTAGATATTAGACTAGAAGAATAATAAAACAAGAAATCATTATGTCTAGAAACATTGAAATTAATAAATCCAAAAAATTTTCAAAAATATCTATAGGATTAGCTTCACCTGAAACTATTTTAGGTTCTTCAAGGGGAGAAATTCTTAAACCTGAAACTATTAATTACAGAACTCATAAACCAGAAAGAGACGGTTTATTTTGTGAAAGAATTTTTGGTCCAGTAAAAGATTACGAATGTGCCTGTGGTAAATATAAAAGAATAAGATATAAAGGTATTATTTGTGATAGATGTGGAGTTGAGGTTACTGAGAAAAAAGTTAGAAGAGATAGAGTAGGACACATTAATTTAGTGGTTCCAGTTGCTCATATTTGGTACTTCCGTTCATTACCTAACAAGATTGGTTATCTCTTAGGATTGCCTTCTAAGAAGTTAGATATGATAATATATTATGAAAGATATGTTGTGATACAAGCTGGTTTAGCAGTCAATATAGAAGGGGAACCTGTAAATAAAATGGACTTTCTAACAGAAGAAGAATATATCAATATTACTGATAATCTTCCACAAGAAAATCAATTTTTAGATGATGAAGATCCAAATAAGTTTATTGCTAAAATGGGTGCAGAATGTTTAATAGAATTGCTTTCAAGAATTGATCTTAATGAACTTTCTTATGAATTAAGGCACAAAGCAAATAATGAAACATCTAAACAAAGAAAAATGGAAGCCCTTAAAAGGCTTCAAGTTGTGGAGTCATTTAAAGAGTCAAACCTTAATAGAGAGAATAAGCCTGAGTGGATGGTGTTAAAAGCTATTCCAGTAATTCCACCTGAATTAAGACCTTTAGTCCCTTTAGATGGAGGCAGGTTTGCTACATCTGATTTAAATGATTTATACAGAAGAGTTATCATTAGAAATAATAGACTTAAGCGATTAGTTGAGATTAAAGCTCCTGAAGTTATATTAAGAAATGAAAAAAGAATGCTTCAGGAATCTGTAGATTCACTATTTGACAATACTAGAAAATCATCAGCTGTTAAAACTGATGCTAATAGACCGTTAAAATCTTTGTCAGATTCTCTTAAGGGAAAACAAGGAAGGTTTCGTCAAAATTTATTAGGTAAAAGAGTTGATTACTCAGCAAGATCTGTAATTGTTGGTGGACCAGAACTTAAATTATATGAGTGTGGTCTTCCAAAAGATATGGCAGCTGAATTATATAAGCCTTTTATAATTAGAAAATTAATTGAAAGAGGAATTGTTAAAACAGTTAAATCTGCTAAAAAAATAATTGATAGAAGAGAGCCTCTTGTATGGGATATTTTAGAGAATGTTTTAAAAGGTCATCCAGTACTTCTAAATAGAGCTCCAACTTTACACAGACTTGGTATACAAGCATTTCAGCCTATGTTGATTGAAGGTAAAGCAATTCAAGTTCATCCTTTAGTATGTACTGCATTTAATGCTGATTTTGATGGAGATCAAATGGCAGTTCACCTTCCATTAGGGCCTGAAGCAATTTTAGAAGCTCAACTTTTGATGCTGGCTTCTCATAATATTTTAAATCCTGCGAATGGATCTCCTATTACTGTGCCTTCTCAAGATATGGTTTTGGGATTATATTATATGACAAAATTGTTAAAGTCTACCAAAGATTTTAAGGTTAATGGTGAAGGATTAAGATTTTATTCAAATGAAGAAGTAAACATTGCTTACAATGAAGGAATAGTTCATTTGAATGCAATGATTAAGATTAGAGTCAAGGATTTTGATGATTCAGGAAAACTAGTCTTTAAAATTATTGAAACTACTGTAGGTAGAGTTTTATTTAATCAAGTAGTTCCTGAAAAAGCAGGATTTATTAATGAAGTATTAACAAAAAAATCTCTTAGAGATATTATTGGAAATATATTAAAAGTTACTAGCATACCAGAAACCGCAGAATTTTTAGATAAAATCAAATCTATGGGGTTCTCTTTTGCTTTTGAAGGTGGTCTTTCATTTAGTTTAGGGGATATTATGATTCCACCTGAAAAACATGAACTGATTGCAAAAGCAAATGTTGAAGTTGATTCAATTATAACTAATTATAATATGGGTCTAATAACAAATAATGAAAGATATAATCAAGTAATTGACGTATGGACTTCTGCAAACGCTACTTTGACTGAATTAGCGATGAAGAGAATTAGTGAAGATAAACAAGGTTTTAACTCTGTGTTTATGATGCTTGATTCTGGGGCTAGGGGTTCAAAAGAACAAATTCGTCAGCTTACTGGGATGAGAGGGTTAATGGCTAAGCCTAAAAAAGCTAGTTCTGCTGGTGGTGAAATTATTGAAAATCCAATTTTATCTAATTTTAAAGAAGGATTATCAATTCTAGAATACTTTATATCAACTCACGGTGCTAGAAAAGGATTGGCCGATACAGCTTTAAAAACAGCCGATGCAGGTTATTTAACAAGAAGGCTTGTTGATGTAGCTCAAGATGTAATAGTTAATTATGTTGATTGTAATACTTTAAGAGGTATTTCTGTTGAACCTTTAAAAAAGAATGAAGAAATAGTTGAATCTCTAGGAGAAAGGATTTTAGGTAGAGTTTCATTACATGATGTTTATAATCCATTAAATAAAGAGATTATAGTTAATTCTGGTGAAGAAATTAGTGAAGAAGTAGTTAAACTAATAGAAAACACTCCTATTGAAAAAGTAGAAGTAAGATCTCCTTTGACTTGTGAATCTCCTAAAGGCATTTGTGCTAAATGTTATGGAAGAAATCTTGCTACTGGTAAAATGGTTCAAAATGGGGAAGCTGTTGGTGTTGTTGCTGCTCAGTCAATCGGTGAACCAGGAACTCAGTTAACCTTAAGAACATTTCACGTGGGTGGTATTGCTGGAAATATTTCAGAAGAAAACAAGTTACAGGTTAAATTTGATGGTATTGCTGAAATAGATGATTTAAAAACTGTTTCTTCAAAGGATTCAGATGGCAATAAAATCGATATAATTATTTCCAGAACATGTGAAATTAAATTGTTAGATAAGAAGACAGGAATTGTTATAAGTAATAATATTATTCCTTATGGTTCTACCATATTAATTAAAGATGGTCAAAATCTTAAAAAAGATGATGTTGTTTGTCAATGGGATCCTTATAACGGTGTAATTGTATCGGAATTTGGAGGTAAAATTGAATATGAAAACATTGATCAAGGTTTAACTTATCAAGTAGAAATAGATGAACAAACTGGATTTAAGGAAAAAGTTATTTCAGAATCTAGAAATAAAAAAGTGGTTCCTACTTTATTAATTAATGATAATAAAGGCAAAAATATTAGAACCTACAATTTACCTGTTGGTGCACATTTAATGGTGGATGATGGTGAAAAAGTAAAAGGAGGGAAAATTTTAGTTAAAATTCCTAGAAAATCTGCTAAATCTGGTGATATTACTGGAGGACTTCCAAGGGTTACGGAGCTTTTCGAAGCTAGAAACCCCTCTAATCCTGCGGTTGTTAGTGAAATAGATGGTGTAGTTAATTTTGGAAAAATTAAAAGAGGTAATAGAGAGATAATTATTGAATCTAAACTTGGGGAAATTAAAAAATACTTAGTTAAACTTTCTAATCAAATTCTAGTTCAAGAGAATGATTTTGTAAAGGCTGGAATGCCTTTGTCAGATGGATCAACTACTCCTAATGATATACTTAATATTAAAGGCCCTTCTGCAGTGCAACAATACCTTGTTAATGAAGTCCAGGAAGTATATAGACTTCAGGGTGTAAAAATTAACGACAAGCATTTTGAAGTTTTGATTAGACAGATGATGCAAAAGGTAAAAATTCAAGATTCTGGAGACACTACTTTCTTAGAAGGTCAGTTGATTCATAAAAATGCATTTATACTAGAAAATGATAATTTATTTAATAAAAAAATTATTGAATCTATAGGTTCTTCAGAAAACTTTAAAATAGGTCAAGTGATCAGCGCAAGAGATCTTAGAGATGAAAACTCTTTACTTAAAAGAGAAGATAAAGAGTTAGTTTTAGCTAGAGACGCTGTAAATGCTACTGCGACTCCAATTTTACAAGGAATTACTAGGGCTTCTTTACAAACTAAATCGTTTATTTCTGCAGCTTCTTTCCAAGAAACAACTAAAGTATTGAATGAAGCAGCTGTTAATGGAAGAATAGATAATTTAGAAGGCTTAAAAGAAAATGTAATAGTTGGGCATAAAATTCCAGCTGGAACAGGTAACAGAAAATTCAATGATATTATTGTTGGATATGTGGATGAATATGAGGAGCTATTAGCTATAAAAAACTTAAGTTATAATGAATAAAACCGATTCTAAAAAAGGAAGTATAAACATTGAGCTTGATGAAAATATAGCTCAAGGTACCTATTCTAATTTAGCTTTAATAAATCATTCTGTTTCTGAGTTTGTTGTAGATTTTGTAAATATTATGCCAGGCGTTGCAAAGGCGAAAGTTAAATCAAGAATTATTTTAACTCCGCAACATGCTAAAAGGTTTTCACAAGCTTTAAATGAAAATATTTCTAGATTTGAAAAGTCGAATGGCCAAATTAAGGGTTTTGATAAACAACAATCAATTAATCTAAACTTTGGTCCTACAGGAGAGGCATAATTAGAATTCTGACTTATAATGAAATTTTACTGATGGAAATTTTTGTTTTGTCATCTCTAAAGAAAAAGATGAGTCTGATAAAAAAACTAGTTTTCCATTTTTATCTTTAGCCAAAAATTTGTTTTTAAGTTTTTTGAATTCATTGAATTCATCATTTTTTTTAGATAGACTTTCAACCCAACATGCTTTGTGAATATTAAGATTTTCGTATGAACATTTTGCTCCATACTCGTGTTCTAATCTATATTGAATAACTTCAAATTGAAGAGCACCTACAGTACCTATTACTTTACGACCATTCATTTCTAAAATAAATAATTGAGCCACTCCTTCATCCATTAATTGATCAATTCCTTTTGCTAATTGTTTGGATTTCATCGGATTTAGATTATTTATATATCTAAAATGTTCAGGAGAAAAACTAGGTATTCCCTTAAAAAATATATGCTCGCCTTCTGAAAATGTATCCCCAATTTTAAAATTACCAGAATCATGAACGCCTACTATATCTCCTGGAAATGATTCATCTACAATTTCTTTTTTTTCAGCAAAAAACGCATTTGGACTACTAAATTTGAATTTTTTATTCATTCTAACATGGTGATATGCGACATTCCTTTTAAATTTTCCGGATACTATTTTAATAAATGCGAGTCTATCTCTATGCTTGGGATCCATATTCGCATGAATTTTAAATATAAACCCTGAAAATTTAGATTCAGATGGATTAATTATTCTTTCTACACTTTCTTTTTTTCTAGGAGAAGGAGCAATTGTAATAAAACAATCAAGTAATTCCTTGACTCCAAAATTATTTAAAGCCGAACCAAAAAAGACTGGCTGTTGCTTGCAGCTTAAATAATCTTCTTTGTTAAAATCTGGATACACTTCTTTAACTATTTCAACTTCTTCAAGAAGCTTATTTGATGTTAATTCTCCAAGGTAATCAATAAGTATAGGATCATTTAAGTTATTTATATTTATTGATTTAGAAATTCTTTGTTTATTATCTGCATTAAATAACATTAAATTATTTTCCCAAATATTATATATTCCTTGAAAGTTATAACCCATACCAATAGGAAAGCTTAATGGACACACTTTGAATTTTAATTTTTGTTCTAATTCATCTAATAAATCAAAAGCATCTTTACCTTCCCTATCAAGTTTATTTATAAAAACAATAACAGGAATTTCTCGCATTCTACAAACTTCTACTAGCTTTTCTGTTTGTTCTTCAACTCCTTTAGCAACATCAATAACTACTATAACACTATCTACTGCTGTTAATGTTCTAAATGTGTCTTCAGCAAAGTCTTTATGTCCAGGAGTGTCTAAAATATTTATTTTCTTTTCTTTATAATTAAAGGCTAATACTGAAGTTGAAACAGAAATTCCTCTTTGTCTTTCAATTTCCATAAAATCACTTGTAGCAGCTTTTTTAATTTTATGTGATTTTACTGCTCCAGCTTCTTGAATAGCTCCTCCAAATAATAATAACTTTTCGGTTAAAGTAGTTTTTCCTGCATCTGGATGTGAAATAATTCCAAATGTTCTTCTTTTTATAATTTCTTTTAGGAAACTCATGGTTTTTATAAACATCAAAAATAGTATTGTTTTTTTAATATCTAATTTTAAATATTCCAAATTTCGTAACTTTAAAAAATGATCAATGAAATGGTTATTTTAGTGAATGAAGATGATCATCAAATAGGTTTGATGGAGAAGATAGAAGCTCATAAAAAAGGCATATTACACAGAGCTTTTTCAGTTTTTATATTCAATGATTCTCATGAACTTTTATTGCAAAAAAGAGCATTGAATAAATATCACTCTCCAGGCTTATGGACTAATACTTGTTGTAGTCACCCTAGGGAGAATGAATCTATTTTAGATGCTTCAAATAGGCGTCTAATGGAAGAAATGGGTATTAAAACGGAATTAAAACCATTCTTGGCATTTATTTATAAGGAACAATTTGAAAATGGTTTAATTGAGCATGAGTTTGATCATGTGGTAATTGGAAAATTTAATGATCAGCCTTTAATTAATTCAGAAGAAGTTTGCGATTGGAAATGGGTTGACTTAGACAAATTGTATACAGATATTAATATCAATTCAAGCGATTATACCGTATGGTTTAAAATTATATTTAAAAAGTATTATGATAAAATCAAATTAGATGAAAGTAACCGTTAGCAGAAAAGCTTATTTTAATGCAGCTCATAGACTTTATATTAAACAGTGGAGTGATGAGAAAAATTTAAATATATTCGGAAAATGTAGCAACCCAAATTTTCATGGCCATAATTATGAAATAATTGTTCATGTTAAAGGAAAAGTGGATGAGCTAACAGGAATGGTAATTGACTTAAAATATTTAAAACAAATTATTAAACATGAAATAGAAGATTTATTAGATCATAAAAATTTAAATCTTGAAATAAAGTATTTTAAAGAGGTAGTGCCAACTGCTGAAAATATTTGTATTTTTATCTGGAATACTTTGAGAAAAAAAATTGATAAAAATAAACACCTGTCAGTAACTCTTTTCGAAACACCAAGAAACTTTGTTAAATATTCTGGAAATTAAATTATGGCAAGTATAAAAAATTTAAAAAAAGATCTAAATAATATTATTGGAGAAATTATTCAAAATATTAATTTATGGGAATTAGAAAATTCTGACAAAGATTTAGTTAAAAGCGAAAAATTAATGGATCAATGTTTTGATGCTTTTGATGAAATAATTAGCAAAATTCATCAAAAAGATGTTAAAAATAAAAAAGCGCATTACAATTCTATTAGTTTAGATTTAACAAAAAAAGCATCTGAATTAGTTAAATCATTTAACGAATTATAGAGTTTATTTAGATTTTATAAGATCTTGAAGCATTTGACCATATTTAGAATTTAATACTGCAATACTTAGTGAGTTTTTGATTGTATCTAGAAGAACCTTACTAGATTCAGGGAATTCGCTTAAAGCTATATAAGGAGCTACGTGACTACTTCCATTAGTTACTGCGAAATTTAGACTAAATAAATATTGTCTTTTATTTAAACTCTCTATCTTCTTTTGAATTATAGTTGCACTATCTTTGTTTTTTACATTATCAAAAGAAAGTTTAATTAAGTCCAGCCTATTATTGTTAAATTTTTTAATAATTCCTGTGTATTCTCTGTAGATGGAATCATTAGAAGATCCCGAAATATTAAATTCAGAATTAAATTTCTTAAGGTTAGTAAAAATAGAAATATCACCTTTTTCTCCAAAAAACCCTATTTTATTTTCATTTTTAGATACGTCTAAATTTATATAAAAAAATTCTGGGGAATCTATTTTTGAAGTAAGTATTATCTGACTTTTGTTTTTAATAAAAACAGAGTCAACGTTTATAAGGATTGAATCTTTAATCTTTTGAAGATAAATTTTTCCTTTTTTAAATCCATCTATTGAAATATTTACATTCATTTGATCTTTTTCATTTGAACATCCAAATGTTAATAACACTAGAAATAAGATATATTTTTTTAAATTCATAAAATGTAAATATGATAATATTTATTTTATTAGATCAATACTTCTTTTAATAAATGAAGTAAGTTCTTCTCCTTTAAGTAAGTTTTGTGATAATTTTGCTAGGTCTAATGATTGTTTAATTAATCGCTCTTTTTTGTTTTTACTTTTTGAGTTTAAGATTTCAGAATTAATAGAATTATTTACATTTATAATTAGATTGTACATTTCTGGCATATTCCCAAACATTCCATTCCCACCACTTTGTTGCATTTCTTTCATTCTTCTCATAAATTCTGGAAGTGTAATAATAAATGGAGGTGCAGTACTGTCCATTGCTTCTAATTGAACTGTATATTTTTCTTTTGGAACAATATTTTCAATAATTTTTTTTAATTTTTCTTTTTCTTTTTCATCAAGTTTTGAAACTTCTTCACTCTCTTTCTTTATTAATTTATCAATAACATCAGCATCAACTCTAGAGAAATTAACCTTTTCATTCTTTGACTCGATTTTTTGAATTAGATGACTAATAATTGGAGAGTCAAGTAAAAGAATTTCATAACCTTTTTCTTTAGCAGCTTCTATATAAGAATGTTGCTCATTCTTATTAGAGGCATACAATACTATTAGATTTCCATCTTTATCTGTTTGAGTTTTAGAAATTTTATCTTTTAGTTCTTCAAATGTGAAGTACTTTTCATTTACTGTTGGATATAAAGCAAATTTTTGAGCTTTATCAAAAAATTTCTCTTCACTAATCATTCCATATTCAATAATAACTTTAATATCGTTCCATTTTTTTTCAAATTCTTTTCTTTCTTTAGTAAAAAGAGAATTTAATTTATCTGCAACCTTTCTAGTAACATAATTGCTAATTTTTTTTACAGCTCCATCAGCCTGTAGATAACTTCTTGACACATTTAATGGTATGTCTGGTGAATCAATAACTCCTCTTAAGAGAGTTAAAAATTCTGGAACAATACCTTCAACATTATCAGTGACAAAAACTTGGTTTTGGTAAAGTTGTATTTTGTCTTTTTGAACATTAATATCATTTGATATTTTAGGAAAATATAAGATTCCAGTTAAATTAAAAGGATAATCTACATTTAAGTGAATATTAAAAAGAGGTTCTTCAAATTGCATAGGATACAACTCTCTGTAAAAATCTTTATAGGACTCCTCATTTAAATCTGAAGGAGCTTTAGTCCAAGCTGGGTTAGGGTTATTAATTATATCATCTACCGTTTCTTTAACTTCTTTTTCTTTGTCACCTTCTCCAACTTTATTAGTAATCTCTTTAGTTCCAAACTTAATAGGAACAGGCATAAATTTGTTGTATTTAAGAAGTAAAGTTCGAATTTTAGATTCATCCAAAAATTCTTTTGAATCTTTACTTACATGTAAAATTATTTCTGATCCTCTTTCTTTTTTATCACTTTTTACCAGTGAATACTCAGGAGACCCATCACAAGTCCAATGAGCTGCAGGTTCATCCTTATATGATTTAGTAATTATTTCTACTTTTTCAGCAATCATAAATGCTGAATAAAATCCAAGACCAAAATGACCAATAATACCACTATCTTTTGCATCATCTTTATATTTTTCTAAAAACTCTTCTGCACCTGAGAAAGCAACTTGGTTTATGTATTTTTTAACTTCATCCATAGTCATGCCAATGCCTTGATCACTTATATGAATTTGTTTTCCTTTTTTATCAACTTTAACTTCTATAAACGGGTTGCCAATTTGTATTTTATTTTTTCCAATTCTACTTAAACGTTTAAGTTTTAATGTTGCGTCTGTTGCATTTGATATTAATTCTCTTAAAAAAATTTCATGGTCACTATATAGAAACTTTTTAATTAGTGGGAATATATTTTCAACCGATACATTAATTTTACCTTTAGCCATAATTTTTATTTTATATCTTATAATCAAATGGTATACCAAATAGTTTTTAGTGACAAATTGACATTAATTAATACTATATAGATTACATTATTTATTTTTATTTAAATTGCAATAACTACACAAAGCTTTATGTACAATTCAAGAATTATTGGTTTAGGGTATTATCTTCCGGATAATATTGTAACAAATAATGATTTATCTAAGATAATGGATACCACAGACGAATGGATTCAGGAAAGAACTGGGGTTAAAGAAAGACGTTGGATTGATCCTAAAACAGATGATACTACTTCCACTATGGCTGTTAAAGCTTCTAAAATAGCTATTAATAGATCTGGCTTGAAAAAAGAAGATATAGATTTTATAATTTTTGCAACACTTAGTCCAGATATGTACTTTCCGGGAGGAGGAGTTCGTGTTCAAGACATGTTAGATATGCCTACAATAGGAGCTTTAGATGTTCGAAATCAGTGTTCTGGTTTTATATATGCTATGTCTGTTGCAGACCAATTTATTAAGACAGGTATGTATAAAAATATTTTAGTGATTGGTTCCGAAAATCATTCTGGTGGATTAGAAAAATCCACAAGAGGAAGAGGAGTGACTGTTATTTTTGGTGATGGAGCTGGAGCAGCTATTGTATCTAGAAGTGAAGATAAAGGGAAAGGAATTTTATCCTCTCATCTTCATTCTGAAGGTAAATATGCAAGGGAATTAATGCTAGATGCACCTAACACTGGAAGATGGGTTCCTGAAATATTAGCTGAAAATGATCCTGAGGATCAATCGTATTATCCATATATGAATGGACAGTTTGTTTTTAAAAATGCAGTTATACGTTTTTCTGAAGTAATAATTGAAGGATTAGAAGCCAATAATTTAAATAAGGAAGATATTGACATGCTAATCCCACATCAGGCTAATTTACGGATAGCACAATTCATACAAAGGAAATTTAAATTACCAGACGATAAAGTTTACAATAATATTATGAAGTATGGAAATACTACAGCTGCTTCTGTAATAATAGCACTAACAGAAGCTTGGGAGCAGGGTAAGATAAAAGATAATGATTTGGTTGTTTTAGCTGCTTTTGGTAGTGGATTTACTTGGGGATCGGTTATTATAAGATGGTAAAAAAAACTTTAGTATTAGGGGTTTCTTTAAATCCTGATCGTTATTCAAATATGGCTGTTAAAAGACTTACTTCAAATCAGGTTGAAGTAGTAGCTATTGGATCAAAATATGGAAGGATTGGTAAGGTTTTGATTGAAAAAGATTCTTTTTTATATAAAGATATTCATACTGTAACATTATATCTAAATAGACTAAGACAGAAAGATTATTATGATTACATAATTTCTTTGAATCCAAAAAGAGTAATTTTTAATCCAGGAACCGAGAATCCTGATTTATACAAGATATTGGAAGAGAATTCTATTGAATATTATGAGGCTTGTACTTTGGTTTTACTTTCTACGAATCAGTACTAACCCTAAAAACGTAATAAAGCCATTTATTGGCAATAGTTCATAGCCAATCTTATAACCACCAAGGTATGTAGGGTCCAGGTTGGCCAGCAGGTAAACTGAAAGAACAGAAATAATTGTGACTATCCAAACATATCTATCATGTATTTTGTAATCAGTAAAAATTCCAAATGCAAATAGTCCTAATAATGGACCATAAGTGTAGCCTGCTAAAACTAATAGTCCATCAATTACACTCCTCTCTAAATAATTTTCAAAAATTATAATAACTATTATAAGAACAGCGCTCATAACTAAATGGGCAATTTTTCTAATCTTAATTTGATACTCTTGGCTTTTGTTTTTTATATTAATGACATCAACACAAAAAGAAGTTGTTAGGGAAGTTAGTGCACTGTCAGCACTGCTGTAAGCTGCTGCTATTAGACCCAATAAAAATGTTATTCCTATTACACTCCCAAGATTACTATTTAATGCAATTTCAGGAAATAATAAATCTGCATTTGGAGAGCCATTAAGTTCAGGAATAGTAATTCCATATTTTTGAGAATAAATAAATAATAAAGCACCTAATAATAAAAATACAAAGGTCACAATAACTAAAACGATACTAAATACAATCATGTTTTTTTGAGCATCTTTCAAAGATTTACAAGTTAGATTTTTTTGCATCATGTCTTGATCCAAGCCAGTCATACAAATTGTAATAAACATACCACCAATAAAAGATTTTAAGAAATGATTTTTTTCTAAAAAACTTTCTGTAACTAGAAAGTTTGAGTATGTTTTAAGTTCATCAGAATTAATAAAATCTACGAATGACCAATTCAAACTATCGTTAATTAAATAAATAGATAATAAAACCGAAATAATCATAAATACAGTTTGTAATGCATCTGTCCAAACTATTGTTTTTATTCCTCCTCTAAATGTGTAAATCCAGATAAGTAAAACAGAAAAAACTACGGTAATCTCAAATCGGATATTTAATTCACTAAAAACAAATTGTTGAAGAACAATAGCTACTAAATATAATCTAAACGATGCTCCAGTTATTCTGGATAGAAAAAAGAAAAATGCTCCAGTCTTGTGACTTACATTACCAAAACGTACTTTCAAATATTCATAAATGGACGTCAGGTTGAGCTTGTAATAGATAGGTAATAGAACTAAGGCTACTACAAAATATCCAAACAGGTAACCTAGAACAACTTGAAAATATGTAAATTGAGTAGTTCCAACATCACCTGGAACTGAAATAAATGTTATTCCCGATAGAGATGCTCCAACCATACCAAAAGCAACAAGGTACCATGGAGATTCTTTATTGGCAGAAAAAAAAGTTTTGTTATCATTATTTCCAGTAGTTAGATTAGAAATAACAAAAAGACCAAAAAAATATAGAAAAATGACGATAAGGATAATTGATGAGCTCATTTCTATTGTTATCCAAATATACTAATTTATGGTTCTTATTAAATGTAGTAGTATATTTAACAAATGAATTTTTCTTCAAAATTGCTTGAAAATGCAGTGAATGAAATGTCCCAATTACCTGGCATTGGTAAAAGAACTGCTTTAAGACTTGTTTTGTTTTTATTAAATCAACCAAAAACTCAAACTAAAGAACTTTCTCATTCATTATTAGAGTTAGTAGAAAATGTTATTTTATGTAAGAGTTGTTATAATATTTCTGATTCAGAAACTTGTGAAATATGTTCAAATTCAAAAAGAGATAAATCTATAATTTGTGTAGTTGAAGATATAAGAGATGTTATGGCTATTGAAAGTACTGGTCAGTTTAATGGTATTTATCACGTATTAGGTGGTAAAATTTCCCCTATTGAAGGAATAGGTCCAAATCAATTAAATATTAATTCTCTTATTGTTAAAGTTAAAACTAATGAGATTTCAGAATTAATTTTTGCTTTAAGTGCAACAATGGAAGGAGATACTACCAATTTTTATATTTATAAGCAATTAGATCATGATATTAAAATAACTACGATTGCTAGGGGAATTTCGGTTGGGAATGAGTTAGAATATACTGATGAAGTTACTCTAGGAAGAAGCATAATTAAGAGAATTCCTTTTGAAAATTCTATTAAAAATAATTTATAAAAATTTCTTAATTAATTATTTAAAATCAAACCAATATTATTTTGATATTTTTGTATTAAAATTAAAATTAAATCAATGGGAAAATTTGAGCTTTTAATGCCTAAAATGGGAGAAAGTGTTGATGAAGCTACTATAACTAATTGGTTAAAAAATGTTGGTGATAAAATTAACGAAGATGATTTGGTTGTAGAAATTGCAACTGATAAAGTTGATACTGAAGTTCCTAGTGAAGTTTCAGGAATTCTTTTGAAGCAACTCTGTAAAGTTAATGATGTTATACAGGTTGGAGAACCTATAGCTATAATTGAAACTAAAAGTGCTGACAGTAAAACACCTACTCAGAAGCCAAAACAATCAAAAGTTATTGAACAGCCTGTAACAATAGTTCAGCCAGAGGATTTAATTGAAAAAGCAGAAAAAATTATTGATTTTGATGTGAATTCAAATGAAAAAAAAATATATTCTCCATTAGTTAAAAGTATTTCTAAAAAAGAGGGAATAAGTGAATCAGAATTAGAAAAAATTAAAGGAACTGGAAAAGAAGGTAGATTAACCAAAAACGATTTATTAGAATACATTTCAAAACACAGATTTAAATCAAACAATTTTACTAAGGATTTATCTAATAAGGATTTTTCAGTTGATAATGATGAAATAAAAGAAATGAGTAGAATGGAAAAACTTATTTCTGATCATATGATTAGTAGTAAAGAGAAATCTGCTCATGTTCAATCTTTTATTGAAGCTGATATTACTAATTTGTGGAAATGGAGAGAGATTAATAAGGTAAAATTTCATGAAAAAGAAGGAGAAAAAATCACTTTTACTCCAATTTTCATAATGTTAGTTGCAAAAGCTTTAAGAGAATTCCCTTTATTAAATGTTAGTATTGATAATTATAATATTATAATGAAAAAAAATATTAATATAGGTATGGCTACTGCTTTAAATGATGGAAATTTAATTGTTCCGGTAATTAAGAACGCTGATCAGCTTAGCTTATTAGGATTAGCAAAAAAAGTAAATGATTTATCTAAGAGAGCTAGAAGTAGTCAACTTGAACCAGATGAAGTTCAAGATGGAACTTATACCATAAGTAATATTGGTGTATTTGAAACTTTGATGGGGACACCAATTATTAATCAACCACAGGTAGGTGTTTTGGCATTTGGAGCTATAATAAAAAAACCATCAGTAATAGAAACTGATAAGGGTGATTTTATTGGAATAAGACGTAAAATTATTCTTTCCCATAGTTTTGATCATAGGATAGTCAACGGGGCTAGAGGCGGATTGTTTATAAAAAGAATTAAAGATTTAATAGAAAATTGGGAAACTGATTTGATAGTTTAATTTTTAAATCCTAATTAATTTAAATTAAATGAATCTTAAAATTTCAAAACCTATATGTTTTTTCGATTTAGAAACCACTGGTGTTAATGTTTCTAAAGATAGGATTGTTGAAATTTCTATTTTAAAAGTTTTTCCAAATGGAAATAAAGAATCTAAAACATGGCTTGTAAATCCTGAAATTCAAATTCCCGAGGAAGCTTCAAATATTCATGGGATAACTAATGACAAAGTTAAAAACCAACCTAATTTTAAATTTATTGCTTCTGACGTTATTTCAATGATTCATAATTGTGATTTAGCTGGCTTTAATTCAAATAAGTTTGATATTCCATTATTAGCTGAAGAGCTTTTGAGATCAGAATTGAATTTTAGTTTGGAAAATATTTTAACTATCGATGCGCAAGTTATTTTTCATAAAATGGAAGAGAGAACATTAGGTGCAGCGTATAAATTTTATTGTGGAAAGACTTTAGAGAATGCTCATTCTTCAAAGGAAGATGCTCTAGCTACTTATGAAGTTTTAGAATCACAAATTAAAAAATATGATGAGCTGGAAGACAATGTAAAGTTTTTGTCAGATTTTTCAAGTAGAGGACGAAATGTGGATTTTGCAGGCTTTATAATTTATAATGAACATGATATGCCATGTTTTTCTTTTGGAAAACATAAGGGAAAAACAGTTGATTTTGTTTTAGAAAATGAGCCTGGATATTTTGGATGGATATTGAATGCTGATTTCCCTATGTATACTAAAAAAGTGCTTACTCAAATAAGATTAAGTAAATTGAATAATAAATTGTAAATATGAAACTAATTTGTATTGGAAGAAATTATGTGGATCATATTGATGAACTGAAAAATGAAAAACCAAGCTCGCCAGTTATTTTTTTAAAACCAGACTCTGCAGTTATTTTAAAAAATCATCCTTTTTTTATTCCAGATTATTCTAATGATGTCCATTATGAAGTAGAAGTTTTAATTAAGATTAAAAAACTTGGCAAATCAATTGATGTTAAATTTTCACATACTTATTACGATGAAATTGGGTTAGGAATTGATTTTACTGCAAGAGATTTACAATCTGAATTAAAAAAAAATGGTCTTCCTTGGGAGAAATCAAAAGCATTTGACGGTTCAGCTTTAATTGGTAAATGGGTTAACAAAAATGAATTTAATGATTTGAATAATTTAAATTTTTCTTTAAAAAAAAATGGAACTATCGTTCAATTTGGAAACACTTCAAATATGTTATGGTTCATTGACGAGTTGATTTCTGAAGTCTCTAAATTTTTTACCTTAAAAATTGGTGATGTAATTTTTACTGGAACTCCTTCTGGGGTCGGTAAGGTTAGTGAAAATGATTTGTTTGAAGGATTTATTAATGAAAAACAATTTTTTTCAATTAAATCAAAATAATGAAAGCAAAGGTTATAACAATTGGTGATGAAATTTTAATTGGGCAAATTGTTGATACTAATTCAGCTTTTATTTCTAAAGAGCTTATAGATATTGGTATTGAGGTTTCGGAAATTTTAACAATTGGAGATTCTAAAAAAAACATTCTTAATTCATTAGAAAAATCTCAAAATAATTTTGATATAGTCATTCTTACTGGAGGATTAGGTCCAACAAATGATGATATCACTAAGGAAGCTTTTTGTGATTATTTTAAAGATAAATTAGTTTTAAATAAAGAAGTTTTAAAACATATCGAAAGTTTATTCAAGAATTTTAAAGACAATCCAATTAATGATTTGAATAGAGCGCAAGCTTACTTGCCCTCTAGAGCTAAGCTTATTCCAAATAATTTCGGTACTGCAGCTGGTATGATGGTCAAAAATTTGAACACTTTATATATTTCTCTTCCTGGTGTCCCTTTTGAAATGAAGTCAATGGTTTCTACATATTTGATTCCTGAAATTAAAAATGAGTTTGAATGTCCAGTTATTTTAAATAAAACTTTACTCACTTATGGTCTGGGTGAGAGTACTATTGCTAATAAATTAAAAGAATTTGAATCAAGTTTGCCTTCAAATTTCAAATTAGCTTATCTACCAAATTTAGGCCGTGTGAGGCTTAGACTTTCAGCTAAAGGAGATGATAAAAAAGTTTTAGAAAATACAATGGACAGTCTTATTGATCAATTGTATATAATTTTGGATAAAATTATTATTGGTTTTGAATCATCAAATCCAATAGAAAAAGAAATTGGAAAAAAACTAATTCAATTTAATCATACGGTTTCAACTGCTGAAAGTTTGACTGGAGGATTAATTTCTTCCAGATTGACTTCAATTCCAGGTTCGTCAAATTATTTTAAAGGATCTGTAGTAGCATATAATACATTAGTGAAAAAAAATGTTTTAAAAGTTAATGCAGATTTAATTTTAAAACATTCAGTAGTTAGTGTTGAAGTTGCTAATGAAATGGCATTAGGAGCTAAAAAAATATTTGACACAGATTATGCTATTGCAACAACAGGAAATGCTGGTCCTTCTAAAGGAGATTCAGATCAGTCTGTTGGAAATGTTTTTATTTCTATTTCTACACCAACAGATTTAAAATCTTTTGAATTTAACTTTGGAAAAAATCGTGAAAAGAACGTTTATAAAACTGTAAATAAAGCTCTTGAACTATTTTTTTCGGAATTATTAACTAGGCAATAAAAAATTTGGCAATACTCTAAAAAAGTTGTTAATTTGCACCCTGTTTAAAAAGACTGAATTATGTCAAAAGTTTGTGAAATTTCTGGAAAAAAAGTTTTAGTTGGAAACAATGTTTCTAAGGCTATGAACAAAACAAAAAGAAGATTTGAACCAAATCTAGTTAAAAAGAAATTTTTTATTCCTGAAGAAGATAAGTGGATTACGCTTAAAGTTTCTACATCAATTCTGAAAACTATCAATAAAAAAGGTATTTCAGCAGTTTTAAAAGAATATAAAATTAGTAAACGTTAATCTAAAATAATATGGCTAAGAAAGGAAATAGAGTTCAAGTTATTTTAGAATGTACTGAGCATAAAAATTCTGGTTTATCAGGAACTTCTAGATATGTTACAACAAAAAACAAAAAAAATACACCAGATCGATTAGAAATTAAAAAATTTAATCCTATTATGAAAAAAAACACAATCCATAAAGAAATAAAATAATTTTAGGTCATGGCAAAAAAATCTGTAGCATCAATACAAACTGGTTCAAAAAGACTAACAAAAGCTATTAAAATGGTTAAAAGCTCAAAAACTGGTGCTTACATCTTTGTTGAGTCTATTATGCTTCCTGGAAAAGTAAATGAGTGGTTGGTAAAAAAATAATAAACATATTTTTTAGAAAATAATTATAAGTCACTTTTTAGTGGCTTTTTTTGTTTTCATATATTTGAATTAACATTTATTATATGAATTTTTTTAGAAGACTTTTTGGTTTCAAAAAGAAAAAGAAAGAAAAACCTATTGTTGAGGAAGAATCTATTGTAGAAGAAGAGCCTATTGTAGAAGAAGAACCTGTTGTTGAAGAAGAACCTGTTGTAGAAGAAGAACCTGTTGTTGAAGAAGAACCTGTTGTAGAAGAAGAACCTGTTGTAGAAGAAGAACCAGTTGTAGAGGAAGAACCTGTTGTAGAAGAAGAACCAGTTGTAGAGGAAGAACCTGTTGTAGAAGAAGAACCTGTTGTAGAAGAAGAGCCTGTTGTAGAAGAAGAGCCTATTGTAGAAGAAGAGCCTATTGTAGAGGAAGAACCTGTTGTAGAAGAAGAGCCTATTGTAGAGGAAGAGCCTATTGTAGAAGAAGAGCCTGTTGTAGAAGAAGAGCCTATTGTAGAAGAAGAGCCTGTTGTAGAAGAAGAGCCTATTGTAGAGGAAGAACCTGTTGTAGAAGAAGAGCCTGTTGTAGAAGAAGAGCCTATTGTAGAGGAAGAGCCTATTGTAGAAGAAGAGCCTATTGTAGAAGAAGAGCCTATTGTAGAAGAAGAGCCTGTTGTTGAGGAAGAATCTAATTCTAAAAAAAAGACATCTATTTTTGGTAACCTTTTTACCAAACAAAAAAAAGAATCTCTAAATAAAGGCCTAAAAAAAACTAGCACTTCATTTTTTAGTAAAATTTCAAAAGTAATTATAGGAAAAAGTAAAGTAGATGATGATATTTTGGATGAACTTGAAGAAATTTTAATTTCCTCTGACGTGGGAGTTAAGACCACCCTAAAAATTATTGACAAAATTGAATCGAGAGTAGCTAAGGATAAATACATTAATACAGATGAACTAGATTCTATATTGAAAGAGGAAATTATGGATGTAATAGATTCTTCTGGTGATGAAAATCAATTTAATATTTCAGAAAATAGACCTCATGTTATTTTGATTGTAGGAGTTAATGGGGTAGGTAAGACCACATCCATTGGTAAAATGGCTAATCACTACAAGTCAATGGGGTTAAAAGTTGTAATTGGGGCTGCTGATACATTTAGAGCAGCTGCAATTGAGCAATTAGAAATATGGGCAAATAGAGTAGATGTGGATTTAATAAAACAAGAAATGGGAAGTGACCCAGCTTCTGTTGCATTTGATACTTTAGAGTCAGCAATTAAAAAAGATGTTGATGTAGTTTTAATTGATACAGCTGGTAGATTACATAATAAAACTAACTTAATGAATGAGTTAGGTAAAATAAAAAGAGTTCTGAAAAAGAAAGCTTCGTATGCCCCAAATGAGGTAATATTAGTAATTGATGGGTCTACTGGGCAAAATGCTTTTGAGCAAGCTAAACAATTTGCTAAGGTTACAGAAATCACCTCATTAATAGTCACGAAACTAGATGGAACTGCTAAAGGTGGAGTTGTTTTAGGTATTTCAGATCAGTTTCAAATTCCAATTAAATTTATTGGTATTGGAGAGGGAATAGAAGATTTGCAAATATTTGACAAAAAAGAATTTGTGGATTCTTTTTTTAAAAAATCATAAAATTATATAAATACATGAGAGTTAAGTATTCTAATAAAAATAAAATTAATGTAGTAACTCTTGGTTGTTCAAAAAATATTTATGACTCAGAAATCTTAATGGGTCAATTAAAAGCTAATAATAAACAGGTCGTTCATCAAGAAGAGGGGAATATAGTGGTTATAAATACTTGTGGTTTTATCGATAATGCCAAACAGGAATCTATTGATACTATTTTAGAGTATTCTGATAAAAAAGAAAAAGGACTGATCGATAAATTATTTGTTACTGGGTGCCTAAGCGAAAGATATAAACCAGATTTAGAAAAGGAAATTCCTAATGTTGATCAATATTTTGGAACGACAGATTTACCTAAGTTATTAAAAGCTTTAAAAGCAGATTACAAGCATGAACTTGTAGGAGAAAGATTAACTACTACACCAAAAAACTATGCATATTTAAAGATTTCTGAAGGATGCGATAGACCTTGTTCTTTTTGCGCAATTCCTTTAATGAGAGGAAAACACAAATCTAAGTCTATTGAAGATATAGTTATTGAAGCAACTAAATTGGCTAATAAAGGAGTTAAAGAAATTATTCTTATTGCTCAAGATTTAACTTATTATGGACTGGATTTATATAAAAAAAGAGAGTTAGGATTATTGTTGAAATCATTAGTTAAAGTAGAGGGAATAGAATGGATTAGGCTTCATTATGCTTTTCCAACTGGATTTCCAATCGATGTTCTTAAAGTAATAAAAGATGAATCAAAAATTTGTAATTACATTGATATTCCTCTTCAACATATTTCTAATAATATATTAAAATCTATGAGAAGAGGTTCTAGTAAATTAAAAATAAGTGAATTAATAAATAAAATAAGATATGAAGTCCCAGGGATAGCAATTAGAACTACTTTAATTGTTGGTTATCCTGGAGAATCAGAAGAGAATTTTGATGAATTAAAAAAATGGGTTTCAGATACTAAATTTGATAGGTTAGGTTGTTTTACTTATAGTCATGAAGAAAATACGCATGCCTATAATTTAGTTGACGATGTTCCAAAAGAGATAAAAGATGCTAGACTTGCTGAAATCATGGAAATTCAATCAAATATTTCTTTTAGTCTAAATCAAGAAAAAATTGGAAAAACTTTTAAATGTTCAATTGACAGGAAAGAAGGTGCTTATTTTATTGGAAGAAGTGAGTTTGATTCTCCAGATGTCGATAATGAGGTTTTGATAGATGCATCTGAACATTATTTGAAAACAGGTGACTTTTCAAATATAAAAATTATTAGCGCTACTGAATTTGATCTTTATGGAATACCTTGCTAATTGATAAGGGTATTATAAATAGATTATAGGGTTCGTGATTATGTATATTAATAAAAAAATAATTTAGTTGAAATTAATTGATCCAAATATAACCGGGCATTTGCCATCTCTTACTCTAAGTTATTTTAATAATGAAAAGGGGCTTAATCCCTTTTATAATAGATTAAATAAATTAAAAAACTATAAAGCTCAAATAGAAGAAAAACAAAAAAATTTCAATAATATATTTAGAGATATATTATCAAAAGAGCTAAAAGTGCAATATCAATCAATACCGGATAATGGTATTCAGTTAAAATTAATAACTGATTTAAGTAAATCGAACACATTTACTGTAACAACTGGTCATCAGCTTAATTTATTTACAGGACCATTATATTTTTTTTATAAAATAATAGACACTATAAAAATTTGTGAAAATTTAAGGACCAAATTTCCTGAAATGAATTTTATACCAATCTATTGGATGGCATCTGAAGATCATGATTATAAAGAAATTAATTTTTTTAAAACAGCTAAGAAGCAATTTAATTGGAAAGTTAAAACTAATGGTATTGTAGGTGATTTAAATACAGAAAAGCTGTCTGAAGTTTTTCATGAGATGTCTGATTTTTTTGATAAAGAAAATTTAAATGTAAAAAAAATGATATCATTTTTTGAATCTTCGTATTTAAAAAACAAAAACTTATCTAAAGCTACTTTAGATTTAGTCCATAAGATTTTTGGTAAATATGGACTAGTAATTTTGAACCCAAACAATAAGAGTCTAAAAAAATTAATGATTGATGTTTTTATTGATGAAATAAAAGAAAGTACTTGCTATAATTTTGTGTCAAAAACAAATGACAAATTAGTAGAGTTTTCAAAAGGTAAAACAAAGCTACAAGTTAATCCAAGGTTAATAAACTTGTTTTATATTAAAAATAATCTTCGTTCAAGAATTGAAAAAAATGGTTTAGTTTATAAAGTTTTGGGATCTGAAACTTCATTTAGTAAAGATGAAATCATTAAGGAGATTAAAAATCATCCTGAAAGATTTTCTCCTAACGTACTTATTAGGCCTCTTTATCAAGAAACAATTCTTCCAAACTTAGCTTATGTAGGGGGAGGAAGTGAAATAGCTTATTGGCTGCAGCTAAAAGACTATTTTGAGAAAAAAAACATAACTTTTCCTATTTTATCAATCAGAAACTCAGTTCTCCTTATTCATAAAAAACATACTAATAATTTTAAAAAATTGAATTTGAGTATTGAGCATTTTTTTAAAGACAATGAAAATTTGTTAAAATTTTACACAAATAAATTTTCTAAAAACACGATTGATTTTACAAGTATTAAAAGTAGTATTAGCAATAATTTTAAACAATTATTAGAAGTTGCAAAACTTACTGATTTTTCTTTTACTGGAGCGGTTAAAGCCCAGGAAAAAAAACAAAAAAATGGAATTGATAATTTAGAAAAAAGGCTTTTAAAAGCTGAAAAGAAAAGAACTAAAGAAAGATTAGATAAAATAATTTTAATTAAAACAAAATTATTTCCATATAATTCACTTCAAGAAAGAGAAATTAATTTTTCTGAATTTTATCAATATTACGGAGACGAATTCATAGATTTAGTTATGAAAAATATAGATCCTTTTGATCCAAGATTTTTAATTATTGAATTGTAAAAATTCATTATCTCATAGTATTTTTATTTGTTTTAATAGTATTTTTGAAAATGGAAGAAAAAGTATTAATAATTGATTTTGGGTCTCAATACACTCAATTAATTGCTAGAAGAATCAGGGAACTTTTTATATACTGTGAAATACATCCGTATAATAATCTTAAAGTAGATTTAAATTCTTTTAAAGCTGTTATTCTTTCTGGATCTCCTTTTTCAGTTAGGTCTAAAGATGCATTACATTTTGATTTGACGAAGATTAAAGGTATTAAACCACTTTTAGGAGTTTGTTATGGTGCACAATATATTGCTCATTTTAATGGTGGTAAAGTAATTCCTTCAAATAAAAGAGAGTATGGAAGAGCTAACCTGTCTAAGATTGATAATTCAGATCCTCTTTTTAATGGAATTCAATCTGGAACACAAGTTTGGATGAGTCATAGTGATACTATTGAAGATCTTCCATCAGGTGCTAAATGCATTGCAAGTACTAATGATGTTATAAATGCTGCTTATTCAATAAATAATGAATTAGTTTATGGAATTCAATTTCATCCAGAAGTGTATCATACTAGCAAGGGAAAGAAAATATTAGAAAATTTTTTAATAAATATTTCAAATATTAACCCAAATTGGACACCTGATTCCTTTTCTAGTATAACCATTTCAAAAATAAAAAAAACTGTTGGTAAAGAAAAAGTTATTTTAGGTATATCCGGAGGAGTTGATTCTACTGTTGCAGCTGTTCTTCTTAATAAAGCCATTGGTAAAAATTTGCATTGCATTTTTGTAAATAATGGTCTTTTGAGAAAAAATGAATTTCAAAATGTATTAAACCAATATAAAGGAATGGGTTTAAATGTAAAAGGTGTGGATGCATCAAAATATTTTATTGATTTGCTTTTTAATATTACAGATCCTGAAGAGAAAAGAAAAGTTATAGGAAGTGCTTTCATTGATGTTTTTGACAAGGAAGCTAAATTGATTAGTGGGGCTAAATGGCTTGCTCAAGGAACAATTTATCCAGATGTAATAGAATCAATTTCAGTAAAAGGACCTTCAGCTACTATAAAATCTCACCATAATGTTGGTGGTTTGCCTGATTTTATGAAGTTATCTGTAATTGAGCCTCTTAAAATGTTATTTAAAGATGAAGTTAGAAGAGTAGGTGCTAGCTTAAAAATTGATCAGAATCTATTAAAGAGACATCCATTTCCAGGTCCTGGTTTAGCTATCAGAATATTAGGTAAAATTACAAATGAAAAAATTAAAATTTTACAGGAAGTTGATTCAATTTTTATTGAAGGGTTGAAAGATTATGATTTATACGATAAAGTTTGGCAAGCAGGCGCAATGCTTCTTTCAGTTAAAAGTGTAGGAGTTATGGGTGATGAAAGAACATATGAGGAATGTGTAGCTCTTAGAGCAGTAGAATCTACGGATGGAATGACAGCCGATTGGGTTAATCTTCCTTATCAATTTCTTCAGGAAATATCTAATAAAATAATTAATAATGTTAAGGGTGTTAATAGGGTAGTATATGATATAAGCTCAAAACCTCCTGCAACAATTGAATGGGAATAATGAAGTTTTTTAAAATTTTAATTTTATTTTTTTTATTTTCTTTTTTGAGTTATTCTCAAGAAAACACTAAAGATATTGATAAAAGGTATATTACAGAAATCATTAAACACAAAGTAAAAAGAAAGCAAACTCTTTATACAATTTCAAAATTATATAATGTTTCTATTGATGATATAAAAAAATATAATACTCAGATACAAGGACTTAATATATCTAGAAAAATGGAACTTAATATTCCTATAAAGAGAAAGCTTGTGTTAAAAAATGATATTTTCCAAATTAATAAAGATTCAATAAAAAGTGAAATTAAAGAAGGAAAGGATTTCAAAATTAATTTACTAGATAGTAGACTTAAAAATAAAAATATAAAACTCGGTTTATTAGCCCCATTTAATTTAAATAATATTGAAATTGATTCTGTTGAAAATTCAAAAAATTATCTAAAGAATTTGAATTTATCCACTATTTCATTAGATTTTTATAGTGGCTTATTAACGGCTTTAGAGAAAGGACAAGAACTTGGTTTAAATTTAGATTTAAAAGTAATTGATACACAAAATGATTTTCTGAATATTGGTAAAATTATTTCTACTAATTCATTTGAAAATTATGATTTTATTATTGGACCATTAATACCGAGAAATATTAATCAATTTTCAATTGGAATTATTAAATCAAATACCCCAGTAATTTCCCCCTTGACTTCTAAGGAAATCGAAATAAATAATAATGTTTTTCAGTCAATGCCATCTGAAGAAAGCCAAAGAGATAAAATGTTTAAATATATTGAGCAGATAATTGAAACTGATCCTGATCCATGTGTAATGATTATTTATGATGATAAAAGTCAAAAAATAAAAGAAAAACTTTTAAAGAGTTATCCATATGCAGAATTAATTAATACAGACTTAACTAATGGGTTAGTTGATCCTGAATTAACAGATTCTTTATTGGTTAACAATAAAAATAATATTGTGTTTTTGGAATCACAAAATCTAAATGTAATAACTAGTGTTTCATCATTGTTGAATTCACAAATTTCACAAGAAAGAAATATTGCTATGATGACTACTTATAGAGCAGATGTTTACGAAAATGAAAATATTTCTTATGAACATTTAGGAAATTTGAAATTTACTTATCCTTCATATCACAGACCTATTTATGATGAAAAATTAGATGTTTTTAATGAATTATATCTTAATAATTATGGAAAACTTCCTAATAAAATTGCTATTAGAGGATATGACCTTACCCTTGATTTAATATTAAGGGTTGCATATAAAAATAAATTAATCAAATCTTTGGACATTGGAGAAACAGATTACATGCAAAATAAATTTAATTATTTATCTAAGAACAATGGTTATATAAACAATTCTGTTTTTTTAATTCAACATGATAAATTAAATATTTTTGAAATTTATAATGACAAGTAAAGTTTATTACGAAGGAAATTTAAGAACCAGATGCATCCATTTAAAATCTGGAAATGAGATTATTACTGATGCTCCTATAGATAATTCTGGGAAAGGAGAGGCTTTTTCACCAACAGATACAGTGGCAACTGCGCTTGCATCTTGCATGATTACTGTAATGGGAATAAAGGCTGTACAATTAGGTATTTCATTTATAAATGTGACAGCAGATGTTCAAAAAACTATGTCGAAAAATCCTAGAAGAATTTCTAAAATTTCAATTGTAATTAATCTTCCATTAAATTTGGTTAAAAAAGATAAAATGACTCTTGAAAAAGTGGGTAATACTTGTCCAGTTCATAATTCTTTAGACCCAAAACTAATTAGAGATATTAATTATAATTGGATTTAATTTTACTCTTATTAAAAATAAAAGAGAGTCGCTTTCTTTTTGTATTTTTGACATCTTAAAATAAATTTTATAAATTAATTAATGTCTAAACCAAAATATATTTTTGTTACAGGTGGCGTAAGCTCTTCTTTAGGTAAGGGCATTATTTCGGCTTCTCTTGCTAAACTTCTTCAGTCCAGAGGCCTTAATGTAACTATTCAAAAGCTTGATCCATATATCAATGTTGACCCCGGAACTTTAAATCCCTATGAGCATGGAGAGTGTTATGTGACTTCTGATGGTGCTGAAACCGATTTAGACTTAGGTCATTATGAACGTTTTTTAAATGTTGAAACTTCTCAAGCCAATAATGTTACAACTGGAAAAATTTATCAGACTGTTATAGAAGAAGAGAGAAAAGGGAAGTTTTTAGGAAAAACAGTTCAAGTAATCCCTCATATTACAAATGAAATTAAAAGAAGAATACAGTTGTTAGGTAATAATAATTCACTTGACGTTATAATTACTGAAATTGGAGGAACAGTTGGAGATATAGAATCGCTTCCCTATATAGAATCTGTAAGGCAATTAAGGTGGGAGCTTGGTAAAGAAAACAGTCTTGTTATCCACTTAACTTTAATTCCATATTTATCAGCGGCTAAAGAATTAAAAACTAAGCCTACTCAACACTCAGTGAAAACTTTAATGGAAAGTGGTATTAATGCTGATATTTTAGTTTGTAGAACTGAACATCAAATTTCAGATGAAATAAAAAATAAATTAGCATTATTTTGTAATGTAGAAGTGGATTCAGTAATTCAGTCTATAGATGCTTCAACTATTTATGACGTCCCTTTGTTGATGAAAAAAGAAAAGTTAGACCAGGTCGTTTTAAGAAAGTTAGAAATCTCAAATTTCAAAGAAGCTAACTTAGAAAAGTGGATTGATTTTGTTAATAAATTAAAATTTCCTAAAAACACTATAAAGATTGGTCTTATAGGTAAATATGTTGAATTACAGGACTCATATAAATCTATTTTAGAATCGTTAATTCATGCAGGATCTATTAATGAAACTAAAGTTGAAGTTTGTTCAATTCATTCGGAATTTATAGATAATGATCAAATTAACAATGAAATATCGAATTTTGATGGAGTAATTGTTGCTCCAGGTTTTGGATCAAGAGGAATTGAAGGTAAAATAAAAGCGATTAAATGCGCAAGAGAAAATAACATTCCTTTTTTTGGAATATGTTTAGGAATGCAAATGGCTGTTATTGAATTTGCTAGAAACATTATTGGATTAAAGGATGCTAACTCTACTGAAATGAATGAAAAAACACTTAATCCTGTTATTTCATTAATGGAAGAGCAAAAAAGTATATCTGAAATGGGTGGTACAATGCGTCTTGGATCTTGGGAATGTAATATAAACGAACAGTCTAAAGTGTTTGAAATATATAATTCTAAACTTATAAATGAAAGACATAGGCACAGATGGGAATTAAACAATAATTATTTAAATCAATTAGAAAATGCAGGTTTAAATTCAGTTGGAATTAATGCTGAAACTGGATTAGTTGAAATAATTGAATTACCTGAAAATGATTGGTTTATTGGTGTTCAGTTCCATCCTGAATATCAAAGTACTGTAGAGAGGCCACATCCTCTTTTTGTGTCATTTGTAAAAGCATGTTTAAGTTATAATAAATCCAAAAAATAAGAATGGAAGAGAATAAAATTGATCCATATCAAATTATTGGTTTTGTACTTTTAATTGCTGCCATTTTTTGGTGGTTTAATTATACAATACCAGATTTAGAAAAAAAGTCATTAGAAACAAAACAAACTGAACAGTCTTCGGAAGTTTCTTCAGAAGTTTTAGAGATGGATAAAGTAGACGATTATATGAATGTAAAAATTGATTCAAATGAGTCTGAGATTAATAACCAGAATCTAAATTTAAAAATTCAAACCGTTACAATAGAAAATGATGATTTATTATTAAAATTTAGTTCCAAGGGTGGTGAATTGATAGAAGCCTTATTAAAAAATTATATTGACTATAAAGGAAATCCGCTTTACATGGTTAAGGATGGAAATCAAAATTTTAATATAAGGTTTAACACTTTAAGTGGTCAAAATATCAATACTTCCAACTTAAACTTTAGTTCTGAATTAAATAATATTTCAGGAATAGAGGTTTTAAAAATGCGTTATAATGTTTCGGATAATCAATCTCTTGTTTTTGAATATAAACTTCCGAAAAAGGGTTTTATGCTTGATTTTTCAATTAAATCTTTTGGGATGTCGAATGTTATAGATTCTAAAGAAGCAATTGACTTAAATTGGGATTTGAAAGCAATTAGACAGGCTAAAAGTATTGATTATGAAAATAGATATAGTCAATTATATTATCAGTTTGATGGAGATGATACTAATTATTTAAGTTCTTATACTGATAGTGATGAAAAAGAAGATGATGTTTCTTGGATTTCATATGGTCAACATTTCTTTAATTCTATTCTTGTTTTAGATGACCCTGTTGATGATGCTTTGTTCGAATCAACTAAAGTTTTTGAAAACGAAAGTAAAGACGAGTTTTATACAAAAAATTATAGTTCAATATTGCCAATGAAACTAGTTAGATCTGAGTTTAACTCATCTATGAATTGGTATATAGGTCCAAATGATTATGATGTTCTTAAGAATTATGAAAATAATATTTCACAATCTATTTATTTTGGATGGGGGATTATTGGATGGATTAACAGGTTTATATATTTCCCTTTATTTGGTTTTTTAGTTAAATATTTTTCTGCAGGACTGGCTGTAATTTTAATGACTATTATTACTAGATTGTGCATGTCCCCTGTAACTTATAAAACTTATCTTTCACAGGCTAGAATGAAAGTTATTAAACCAGAAATTACTGAGCTGAATGAAAAATATAAAAATGATGCGGTAAAAAAACAGCAAGAAACAATGAAGTTGTATAACAAAGCTGGTGCTAACCCACTTTTAGGTTGTGTTCCTGCTTTACTACAACTGCCTGTTTTTTATGCATTATTTTGCTTTTTCCCAATTGCTTTTAAACTTAGAGGAAAACCTTTTTTGTGGGCTGATGATCTTTCTTCTTACGATGTGATAGCTGAATTGCCTTTTAGTATTCCATGGTATGGTGATCACGTAAGTCTTCTCCCAATTCTAGCTTCCATAGCTATATTTTTCTATACTATGATGTCTTCTGGTGCTCAAATGCAACAATCTCAGCCTAATATGCCAATAAATATGAAGTATATTATGTATCTAATGCCAGTTATGATGCTCTTTTTCTTCAATAATTATGCGAGTGCTTTTAGTTTGTATTATTTTATTTCTAATATTCTTACAATTTTAATTATGCTTTCTATCAAGTATTTTATTATTGATGAGGAAAAAATACATTTACAGATTCAAGAGAATAAGAAGAAACCTGTTAAACAAAATAGGTTTCAAAGAAAAATGCAGGAAATGATTGATCAGGCAGAGCAACAGAAAAAATTGCAAAATAGAAAATAGTTTCATTACATTTATTTATGTCTAACATCAAAAAACGTGTAGTCGTAGCTTTATCGGGTGGGGTAGATTCAAGTGTTGCAGCTCACCTATTAGTTGAAAAAGGATATGAAGTAATTGGAATTTTTATGAAAAACTGGCACGATGAGTCGGTTACTATTTCTAACGAATGTCCATGGTTAGAAGACAGCTATGACGCTATGATTGTAGCTGAAAAATTATCTATTCCATTTCAAACTATTGATTTAAGTAAAGACTATCAAAAAAAGATAGTTGATTACATGTTCAATGAATATAAAAATGGCAACACACCTAATCCAGATGTCTTATGTAATAGAGAAATTAAATTTGATGTTTTTTTAAAAATAGCAATTAACTTAGGGGCTGATTATATAGCTACTGGGCATTATTGTAGAGTAAAAGAAATTAATAAAAATAAAAACACCGTCTATCAGCTTTTAGCAGGAAAAGATCAAAACAAGGATCAGTCTTATTTTTTATGTCAACTATCTCAAGAGCAGTTAAGTAAAACTTTATTCCCTATTGGTGAGTTGGATAAAAGTGAAGTAAGGTCAATTGCAAAAAAAGAAGGTTTAATTACTGCTGAAAAAAAAGATTCTCAGGGTCTTTGTTTTATAGGAAAAGTAAAGCTTCCTGATTTTCTTCAACAAAAATTAAAAAAGAAAAAGGGAAAAATTATTCAAATATCATCAGACAGTTCTATTTATAAAAATATTGATGATTTTTCTAATCACTCTTTAGAAAATTTATTAAAAATGTCAAATTCACTTGAATATGCTGTAGGAGATGGTGAGTTTGTTGGAGAACATAATGGCGCTCATTTTTTTACAAACGGTCAAAGAAAAGGATTGTCAATTGGAGGAAATAAAGACCCTTTGTATGTTATAAAAACTGATGTAATAAATAATATTATTTATGTAGGTGAGGGGAAAAATCATCCTGGTTTATTTAGAAAAGTCTTGTTTATTGAGAGAGACGAAATCCATTTAGTAAGGTCAGATTTGTCCTTTGAAAACGATGTAATAATGAAGTTTCAAGCTAGAATACGATATCGTCAACAACTTCAAGATGTTAAATTGTGTTTTAAGTCTAAAGGAGTTTTTCTGTTGTTTAAAAATGAACAATCAGCAATTACCAAGGGGCAATTTGCAGTTTGGTACAAAGGAGATGAGCTGATTGGATCTGGAGTTATTGATTAGTTATGTCTTATTAAAACAAATGAAATGTAAATGAATTTTATTGAAGTACAATAAGACCGATATGTCAAAATTCTAGTTCAATTTGATTTTTTAACAAGTCATCAATATTTTCTCTTTTTCTTATTTCAATTGCTTTATTTTTATGAAATAGAATTTCAGACGGCTTGAATCTTGAATTGTAATTACTTGCCATAGAAAAACAGTAAGCTCCTGCATTTTTAAAACTTAAAATATTTCCTTCGTATATTTTTGAAATTCTTTTATTAGTAGCAAATGTGTCAGTTTCACAAATATATCCAACAACAGAGTAGAATCTTTCAGAATCATCTGGGTTAGATATATTTTTAATATGATGGTTTGAGCCATACATCATAGGTCTTATAAAATGATTAAAGCCAGTGTCTACTTGAGCGAATACAGTTGATGTAGTTTGTTTTATTGAATTTACTGAGCATAAAAAATTACCAGCCTCACTAACTAAAAATTTTCCTGGTTCAAAAGCAAGGGTGAGGTTTTTTCCGTAATTCTTACAAAATTCATTAAATCTTTTAGATAATTTCTCTCCTAACTCTTCAATATTAGTTTCATTATCTCCTAGAAAGTAAGGTACTTTAAAACCACTTCCAAAATCTATAAACTCTAAATCTTCAAATTTAGAAGCAATTTCAAATAATATTTCTGCTGCATGTATAAACACTTCAATATCTAATATGTCACTTCCTGTGTGCATGTGTATCCCATTTACTTTGATATTTGTATTCTTTATGATTCTTAATAATAGTGGTATTTGATGAATGCTTATTCCGAACTTTGAATCTATATGGCCAACTGATATTTTACTATTTCCTCCAGCCATTACATGGGGATTGATTCTTATGCAAATAGGAATTTCAGGATTAGAGCTACCGAATTGTTCTAAAATATTTAGATTGTCAATATTTATATTGACACCCATTTTAGCTACTGTTTGAATTTCTTCAATAGAAACTCCATTAGGTGTATAGATTATTTTTTCAACAGGAAAACCTGCTTTAATACCTATCATTACTTCTTGAATAGAAACTGTATCTATTCCTGCGCCTAGTTTATTTATATATTTTAATATTGAAATATTTGATAATGCTTTAACTGCATAATTAATTTTTAAATTCTTTACAGATTTAAATGAATTTACGAGTCTATTGAACTGACTTTTTATTTTTCCTGCATCATATACATATGTTGGTGTACCAAATTTACTGACAATATTTAATAGGTCTTTATTTTTCATGATTGCAAATCTATATCATCACTTTAATTAATTATAATAAAAAAGGATTTATTATAAAAATAAAACATTTTGTTATATATATAACATTATAAAAATTATTCCTATCTAAATCTTTAGGTAATTGTTTTATCTTTGTTTTATAATTTACAAAAGATGAATTTACACGAATATCAGGGAAAAAATATACTAGCTGAACATGGAGTTAATATACAAAGAGGGCGTGTTCTTTCAGATATAAAGAATGTTTTAAGCGTTGCTGATGATTTGGTTAAAGAAACCGGAACAGGTTGGTTTGTTGTCAAGGCTCAAATTCACGCTGGCGGTAGAGGAAAAGGAGGTGGAGTTAAGTTAGCAAAAAGCCTGGAGGAATTAAAGGGAGTTGTTTCTGATATTTTGGGGATGAATTTAATAACTCCTCAAACTTCAAAGAAAGGTAAATTAGTAAATAAAGTTTTGATAACAGAAGATGTTTATTACCCTGGTGAGTTTGAGCCAGAAGAGTTTTATATTTCTATTTTATTAAATAGAAATACGGAAAAAAATATGATTATGTATTCTAGTGAAGGAGGAATGGATATTGAAGCGGTAGCTGAAAAAACACCAGAATTAATTTTTTATGAAGACATTGATCCTTTATTGGGTATTCTTCCTTTTCAAGCTAGAAAAATAGCTTTTAATTTAGGTCTTTCTGGCAAGGCTTTTATAGAAATGACCAAATTCATAACCTTGCTTTATAAGTCTTATGTTTCTTCTGATTCTTTACTTTTTGAAATTAACCCTGTATTGAAAACATCCGACAATAAAATTTTGGCTGTTGATGCAAAGGTTACATTAGATGATAATTCTTTGTTTCGTCATAAAGATTATGAATCTTGGAGAGATTTAAAAGAAGAGAATCCGGTTGAGATTGAAGCTAAAGAAGTAGGATTAAATTATGTTGATTTAGATGGAAATGTTGGCTGTATGGTTAATGGTGCAGGACTTGCTATGGCTACAATGGATTTGATTAAGCAATCTGGAGGTGAACCTGCTAATTTTTTAGACGTTGGAGGTACTGCAGATGCCAAAAGAGTTGAAGCTGCTTTTAGATTGATATTGAAAGATTCAAATGTTAAGGCAATACTTGTCAATATTTTTGGAGGGATAGTTAGGTGTGATCGAGTTGCTCAAGGAATTGTAGACGCATATAATAACATGGGTGATTTAATAAACATTCCTATAATTGTTAGACTTCAGGGCACTAATGCTGAAATTGCTAAACAAATCATAGATCAATGTGAATTTAAAGTTTACAGTGCTGTAGAATTTCAAGAAGCTGCGGATAAGATACAGGAAGTCCTCAAATAACTGACATTTTGTCTATAAATATTTAAAATTAACTGACATTTTGTCTTAATTTTTCATTTGGTATTTATTTTGTATAACTCAAATTGTTAAAATTTGTTTAATTTAAAATATACATTATGAACTTAATTAAAACACAATCATCTTTTTTACCATTTATTTTTGATGAATTTTTTAAAAATAAATGGAATATAAATGTTCCAAATAATTCTTATAGCTATCCTTCTACTAATATAAAAGAGAATGATAAAGAATTTGTTTTAGAACTTGCTATGCCTGGAAAATGTAATAAGGATTTTAATATTGAAATTGAAAATAGGATATTAAATATTTCAACTTTAAATGATAATCAAACTTCTGAATATAATTATAATATTCAAGAGTTTAATTATTCTTCTTTTAACAAGTCTTATGATCTTCCAGAGTCAATAGATTTAGAGAAAGTAGATTCATTATACAGAAATGGTATTTTGTCAATTACCCTACCTAAAAGAAAAGAATATCAAAGTATTCCTAAAAAAATAATTTCTGTAAAAAAATAATTTTATAATGGGGGGTTAGTTAACTCCCCATTTTTTATTCTTTTAATGTTTTAATAATATCCCTAAGTCTAGCAGCTTCTATAAAATCTAAAGATTTAGCTGCACTTTCCATCTTAGTTCTATACTTTCTAATTTCTTTTTCTTTTTCTTTTTTAGATAAGTTTTTAGTTTTACTCATTATCATTTTGTCGTCTTCTAATTTATCGGTTTGTGTTAAGAAGACATCGTTGATTGATTTATTTAATGGGGTTGGTGTTATATTGTTTTTAGTATTATATTTCTTTTGTTTATTTCTTCTATAATTAGTTTCATCAATAGTTTTTTGCATACTCTTAGTCTTTTTATCAGCATATAAAATAGCTTTCCCATTCACGTTTCTTGCAGCTCTTCCAATTGTTTGAGTTAATGATCGGTGGCTTCTTAAAAATCCTTCTTTATCAGCATCTAAAATTACTACAAGAGATACTTCAGGTAGATCTAAACCTTCTCTTAATAAATTAACTCCGACTAATACATCAAATAATCCTTTTCTTAAACCCTGCATAATTTCTACCCTTTCAATAGTATCTATATCACTGTGAATGTATCGACATCTTATATTAATTTTACTTAGAAACTTTACTAATTCTTCAGCCATTCTTTTTGTAAGGGTGGTTATTAAAATTCTTTCGTTTTTTTTAACTATTATATGAATTTCATTTATTAGGTCATCAATTTGATTATGACTTGGTCTAATTTCTATTTGAGGATCTAAAAGTCCAGTTGGCCTAAGTATTTGTTCAACAATAACCCCTTCTGTTTTAGTGAGTTCGTAATCAGAAGGTGTTGCGCTAACATAAATAACCTGATTCTGAACAAACTCAAATTCTTCGTATTTTAATGGTCTATTATCCATTGCTGCTGGAAGTCTAAAACCATACTCAACTAAATTTTCTTTTCTGCTACGGTCTCCACCATACATTGCGTGGACTTGTGATAAAGTTACGTGACTTTCATCAACAATCATCAAGTAATCATCTGGGAAATAATCTAATAAACAAAAAGGTCTTGTCCCAGGTTCCCTGCCATCTATGTATCTAGAATAGTTCTCAATACCAGAACAATAACCAAGTTCTTGAATCATTTCTAAATCAAAATTTGTTCTTTCTTCTAATCTTTTGGCTTCTAAAAATTTTCCAATTTCTTTAAAATAATTTATTTGATGCAATAAATCTTCTCTAATTTTATTCATTGCATTTTGCAAAATATCAGGTGATGTAGCAAACATATTTGCTGGGTATATTGGTAGCTTTTCTAAAGATTCAAGAGTATTATTAGTTATTGGATCAAATTTTTCTATTATTTCAATTTCATCTCCAAAAAAATGAATTTTGAACGCATAATCGGCATAACTTGGAAATATATCAATTATATCACCTGATACTCTAAATGATCCACTTGTTAAATCAAAATTAGATCTGGAATAAAGACTTTGAACTAAACTATGAAGAAATTTTGTTCTAGAAATAATTTGATTTTTTTCAATTTGAATAATATTTTTTTTAAACTCTGTTGGATTTCCGATTCCATATAAACATGAAACAGAAGCAATTACTATAATATCTCTTCTTCCAGAGAGTAAAGATGAAGTTGTACTTAACCTTAGTTTTTCTATATCTTCATTAATTGATAAATCTTTTTCTATGTATGTTCCTGTAACCGGTAGATATGCTTCAGGTTGATAGTAGTCATAATATGAAACAAAGTATTCTACAGCATTATTTGGAAAATATTGTTTAAACTCTGAATATAATTGTGCTGCTAAAGTTTTGTTATGAGCCAAAACTAATGTTGGCTTATTGACTTCTTTAATTACATTAGCAACTGTAAAGGTTTTTCCAGAGCCAGTAACTCCTTTAAGAGTTTGAAATTTTTGATTATCCTCAATACCTAAAACTAGTTGACTTATTGCTTCAGGTTGATCTCCAGTTGGACTGTATTCTGATTGTAAATCGAACAAAATAAAAGTTAAGTTATTCAAATTTACAACAATAACTTTCCATATAAAATTAGAAAGATTTAAAAATTATTTAAGAAATAATAAATGAGTTAACTTTGAAAAAAATAATATATGACTGAAAAGTTAATGTCTAAGAAAAAACCTTCATTCCCTATTTCAAAGGATTTAGATGAGTACTTAGGTTTATATAATAGAAAAATAATTATTCCTATTTTTTATGAAGATTTAAAAAGATTTTCAGGTTCAGTTTCTGTTTATAATAATAAAGATATTGATACACTATGGGTTAGAGTTTTTTATTCTGATTCTGAAAGAAAGGAAATAGATCATTGTTTAAAACAAGTATATAATTTATTACACTCTGATGGAAATGAGGCAAATATGAAGTTTTTAAATGTTGATGCTATTGACTATTGTACTTTTGGTAATTCAAAACCTTTTAGGATTAAAATCAGAAATATTTTAAATGATAATTTCACTTATTTCTATGTTAAAAAAGCAGATGCTTCACGAGTTTATGGATTAGAATTAGAACATATTCTATCACCAAATAATTTAAATTTTCTTGTTTTTCAAAATACTTTGATTGAAGAACATATTGCTGGAATTCCAGGCGATGAATTTTTTGAAGATTTTTTACCTAACTGTAAACCATCAGAAAAATCACAAATTGCAAAAGAATTTGTTAAGTTCAATGAAAGATGTATGATTCGTCTTTTAGGTGATATGAGATCGTATAATTATGTAATTATTCCAACTCATGATTTTGATCAAGTTATTTATAAAATTAGAGCGATAGATTTTGACCAGCAATCTTTTGAAGGCAAGTTGAAGATTTATAGGCCTCAGTTTTTTAAAGAAAATCAAATGATAATGGATTTAATTAAAGAAAAGTTAGAAAAAAATTCTGTTAATCAATATAAAATTGAAGAAAGATCAATAATTGCTAAAAGAATTTTAAGTTCAGAAAACAGAATTAAAAGATTGATTAAATGCATGTTAAAGGATAAAATATCTTCCACTGAAAATATTAAGTTATTATCTTCACAAATTTATTCACTTACTAGAGATAAAAGTTTCAAAAGTACTAGTAATATGGGAGAGATAATTAAAGCCTCGTTTAATTATATTCTTAGAAATTATGAGAATAACGAAATGTTAAGTGTTGATTAGTTGTAAAAATCATCATAATCACTTTGATGATCATCTTCTAGATTATTAATATCTTTTATTTCTTCAAATTGCTTAGTTGGAGCTTCTTCTGGTAATTCACCTAAAGAAAAAATTGTTTTTGGATATTTAGTATTTTTCATTATTTCGTTAACTTCAAATATTTCAATAAAAAATGTCCATAAATTTAAAAAATCATAAATGTAAATGAATTTCATTTGATCTTCGTTTATTAAAGATTCTAATGAATATTCTTTCATGATTTTTTCGTTTTTATCATTTCCAAAACCTTGCAATGTTATTTCTTCACCTTGAACCCATTCGTTATTACTTATATAAAATGAAGCCATTTCTTTACCCATTAATTGAAAAGATTTTATTATGGCAAAATGTAAGTCTTCAAATGAACTTTTATCTTCAATTTCTAAATCTCTAATTATATCTTCTTTAGTGTCAAGAATAATTCTAATTCTATAAATCATTTATAATATTATTTTTTGTAAAATGTAAAAACCAATAAAATTGATATCCAAATAATATTGTTGCTAAAAATAAATGTATTGGTTGACTAGAGATTGGAAAATCCCCATAATACATTAACACTCCAACCATAATTTCTAAAAAAATAATAAAACAAATTTTTAAAATCAAATCAGTATTATATTTTCTTTTTATTGTTAAATAATACAATAAAACATTTATAATTAAAATTAGTATTGAAAAGGTCCTGTGAAAATAAAAATTTAGATTTGGGGAATCTAACCATTGATCTTTGTTTTCAGATCCTAATAATTCATATTGAACATCAATAAACTCTCTTACTTGAGTCCCTATTATTATTTGAATCAAGCTTAATATAATAGATCCTAAAACAAGATACTTTACAACTATATCTTTATTTATATTTTTAGAAGAAAGATTAGTAATATAAATTGAATATATAATTAATGCAATTATTATAAATGCCATTAACATGTGTACAGTAATTTTGTAAGGTGCTAAATTGGAATCTACTACCAATTTTCCAAGCCATGCTTGAAAACCCATTCCAAAAACGATCAATAATGAACTTAAAATAATAATTTTATTTTCTGACCAATATTTAAATGAAAATGCTAACATTATTAAAGTCGCTAATCCAGCAATAGCTCCAATTAATCTATTTACAAATTCAATCCATGTTTTAATTGGGTTAAATTCAGAGTAATTATGTTTTGTATAGTTTTCCCAATTAGAATAATTGAAGTTTTGTGAAGAAACAAAATTTTTCTTAGCAACAATTAATACGCCTTCATTTTTTAAAATTACTCCTTTTTTGAAAGTTTTGTTTTGTGACCATTCAATTTGACTAATATTAGTAGGAGGGAGTATAAGACCAAAACATTTTGGCCAATCTGGACATCCCATTCCGCTTCCAGTCATTCTAACCAAAGAACCTGCTAGTATAACTAAATAAACTAGCATTAGACTAATTTTGGAAATAGCAATAAAATTATTTCTCATTAGTTAATAAGCCTAGTAATGTACCTTTTTTAATCATCAATAATTTTGCTGATTTGTACTCATTTTTTATTTCACCATCTAAAATAGAATCTTTTATATAACTTTTAATAATTCCAATTTCTTTTCCTGGAGGTATATTAAAGTAATTCATAATTTCTTCACCACTAATTGGAGGTTGAAAATTTCTTATTTGGTCTCTTTTTTCAACTTCAATAATTTTATCTCTAACTTTTTTAAAATTATTAAGGTATTTTCTAAATCTTTGAGGGTTTTTGGTTGTTATGTCTGCTTCACATAGGGTCAATAGATCATCAACATCATCTTTTGCATCATAAATTAATCTTCGAATTGCTGAATCAGAAATATTGTCATTTGAAAGAACTATTGGTCTTGAACTCATGAAAATAATTTTTTGAACATATTTCACTTTATTATTCAAAGGCATATTAAGTCTTTTAAAAATTTTAAAAACCATTTTTGATCCTTTAAGTTCATGGCCATGAAAAGTCCACCCAATTTCTTTTATAAATTTTTTAGTAGGTGCTTTCCCAATATCATGCATCAGAGCTGCCCATCTTAACCATAAATTATCTGTGTAATTACAAATATTATCTAAAACTTCTAAAGTGTGATAAAAATTATCTTTGTGCTTTTGTCCTTCAATTTCATCAATTCCTTTTAATGATGTCAATTCTGGCAAAAGAATATCTAAAATTCCTGTAGAATCAAGAATTTTAAATCCAGATGAGGGCTTTTTAGTCATTATAATTTTGTTCAATTCATCTGAAATTCTTTCACCTGAAATAATTTTAATTCTATTTTTTTCAGAAATTATTCCTTTAAATGATCCTTCATGAATTTTAAAATTTAGTTGACAAGAAAATCTAATAGCTCTTAACATTCTCAAAGGATCATCTGAAAAAGTTTTTATAGGATCTTGAGGTGTTTTAATTATGCCGTTTTTGAGGTCATCGATTCCATTAAACTTGTCAATAAGAATTCCCCAATTTTTTGAATTTAATCCAAGTCCTAGTGCATTAATTGTAAAATCTCTTCTGTCTAAGTCATCATCTAGTGTACCTGACTCAACTATTGGTTTTCTACTAGAGTGGTTGTAACTTTCTTTTCTTGCCCCAACAAACTCAATCTCGGTATTATTGTATTTAAACATTGCTGTTCCAAAATTTTTAAAAACTTTTACTTTTTCTTTTGAATTCAAGCTTTTAGAAACTTTTTTTGCCATTTCAACACCATCACCTATAACTAAAACATCAATATCTTTTGGAGCTTTTCTATTCATAAGTAGATCTCTTACAAATCCCCCAATTACATAACATTCAATACCTAATTCATCACCACATTTACCAATGGTTTTAAAAATATCATTATTGATGGCTTTAGTAATTTTATTATTGATCATTTTAGGATCTTAGAGTTATAATTGAGTTATCACACATCTTAATAATTATTGATGGCTTATCAAGTTTTTCATTTAAACGCAAACTTACTTTATAATCTGCTTGATCCAAAATCTCTTTTTTAATATCATTAAAGAAGAACGGAAAACTTTCACCAGAAATATTAACTGATGAAGAAATAATTGGTTTATCAAATTTTTTTATAAGATTATTGCAGAATTTATCTTTTGGTATTCGAATTGCTATAGATTCAGGAAAAGCTTTTAAATTTTTTACATCATTATAAATTACAGTAGTAGGATTAGAGCTTCTTTTTAAATAATTTTTTATTTCCTTTGAAGTTTTAACATATCTATTAGTCATTTTAAAATCATTCATTAAGCATATAAAAGGCATTGAACGATTCCTGTTTTTAATTTTATATATTTTATCAATGGCTTCTGTATTTGTGGCATCACATCCAATTGCCCATAGTGTATCAGATGGATAAATAAGAATCCCTCCACTATTTAAACATTCAAGAGCTTTTTCGGTCTCTAAAATCATAGATTAACTTAGATTCAAGCTGAAATATTATATTCCCTTAAAGCATTGTTTAGGGAAGTTTTTTTATCAGTACTTTCTTTTCTTTTTCCTATTATTAATGCGCATGGAACTTGAAAATCTCCTGCAGGAAACTTTTTAGTGTAAGATCCAGGGATAACAACTGATTTAGAAGGAATCTCTCCTTTAAATTCAATTGGATTTTTTCCAGTGACATCAATTATTTTGGTTGATGCAGTTAATACAACGTTTGCTCCTAAAACTGCTTCTTTTCCAACTTTAACTCCTTCAACGATAATGCATCTGGAGCCAATAAAGGCATTATCTTCAATTATAACTGGTGCTGCTTGAAGAGGTTCTAAGACTCCTCCAATTCCAACTCCACCACTTAAATGAACATTTTTGCCAATTTGTGCACAACTTCCCACAGTTGTCCAAGTGTCAACCATAGTTCCTTCATCTATATATGCTCCAATGTTAACGTAACTTGGCATTAAAATAACTCCTTTACTAATATAAGCACCTTGTCTTGCTACTGCATGTGGAACTACTCTAATTCCCTTTTCAGCATAATTTTTTTTCAATGGAATTTTATCATGAAACTCTAGTGGCCCCATCTCAATAGTTTTCATTTTTTGGATAGGAAAATACAAAACAACAGCCTTCTTTATCCATTCGTTAACAAACCAACCATTCTCTGTGGGTTCGGCAACTCTTAAAGTGCCATTGTCTAAATTCTCAATTACTAAATGAATAGCCTTTTTTGTTTTTTCATTTTCTAGAAGTGATCTGTTTTCCCAAGCAGCTTCAATTATTTCTTTCACAATACTTTTTTTTCAAATATACACTCTAATTAATAAATAGTTTGAGATATTTTATCCTTAATAATTAATGATTTAACTTTGAGCTATGCCTAAGATAATTGCAATTGATTATGGATTAAAGAGAATAGGATTGGCTATAACAGATGAGCTCAATATTATTGCTTCATCATTAGATACAGTTTCAAATAGTGAAATAATTCCTTTTTTAAAAAATATTTTAAAAAAGGAATCTATAAATACTTTTGTTATTGGAAAGCCAATGCAAAAAAACAATAATCCATCTCAAATCGAGAATTCAATTTTAATTTTTATAAAAAAAATTCAAAAGGAATTTCCGTTAATTCAGATAAAGAGAGAAGATGAGAGATTTACCTCCTTAATCGCAAAAAAAACTATTTTAAGTAGTGGGATAAGTAAAAGTAAAAGAAAAAATAAATTATTGGTTGATAAAGTTAGTGCCACTATAATTCTTCAATCATACTTAGAAAAAAAATAATATGATTTTACCAATTATAGCTTACGGTAATCCCATTTTAAGAAAAAAATGTAATCCAATTTCTGAAAATTTTAATGGTTTAGACTCTTTAATTCAAAACATGTGGGATACAATGTATGCTGCTAATGGGGTGGGGTTAGCTGCTCCACAAATTGGAGAATCCTTAAGGATATTTATAGTTGACACATCTCCATTTTCTAAAGATAATGAGCTAACTGAAGAAGAGAGAAAGAAAATTTCAATATTTAAAAAAATTTTTATTAATCCAAAAATAGTTTGGTCTTCAAATACCTTAAATAATTTTAATGAAGGTTGTTTAAGTATTCCAGATGTAACAGAAGATATTACTAGAGAAAATGAAATTGAAATTCATTTTCAAGATCAAAATTTTGAAAATCAAATTTTGAAATTAGATGGCTTATGCGCTAGAGTAGTTCAACATGAATTTGATCATATCGAAGGTGTTTTATTTACTGATAAATTAAGTTCTTTTAAAAAGAAATTATTAAAGGGTAAATTAAATAACATATCAAAGGGTAAAATAAATTCGGATTATTTAATGACTTTTTTAGATTAAACAATGTCCAATAAAAAAAAACAGTTAGATTCTATTAGCCGATTAATGGATATTATGGACGATTTAAGAGAAAAATGTCCCTGGGATCGAAGACAAACTTTTGATACCTTAAAATCATTAACAATTGAAGAAACATTTGAGTTAGCGGATGCTATTTCTGAAAAGAATATAGATGAAATTAAAAATGAATTAGGAGACTTATTATTACACATAATCTTTTATTCAAAAATTGCTAGTGAAACTAAACTTTTTGATATTTCTGATGTTGCAGAAAGTATTTCAAAGAAATTAATATTTAGGCATCCTCACGTATATGGAGATTTAAAAGGTATTGATGAAAAACAAGTTAAAAACAATTGGGAAAAATTAAAGTTAAAAGAAGGTAAAAAAAGTATACTTGAAGGTGTGCCAAAAGCACTTCCTTCATTTATCAAATCAATGAGAATTCAAGAAAAGGTTTCTAATGTTGGGTTTGATTGGGTAAATCGTAATGATGTAAAAAATAAAATTTTAGAAGAACTACAGGAGCTTGAAGAAGAATTAGATTCAGGTAATTCTAAAAACATAGAATCTGAAATAGGAGATTTAATATTCTCTGTTATTAACTATGGAAGATTTTTAGGTATCAATGTTGATAATGCATTAGAAAAAACAAATAAAAAATTTATCAATAGATTCTTATGCATGGAAAATCAAATGAAAAATAATAATAAAAATTTCAGTAATATAAGTATAGAGGAGATGAATACTTATTGGATAAATTCTAAAAAATAATTATTTGTTTAACATACTTTTTTGATAAATTATCTTTTCAATTTCCATTTTATTTTTTTCAATCTCTTTACGAGAATTATCTAACAGTTTGTTTTCTTTGGATTTGTCTTTAAAAAAGGAAAGATTATTCTCAAATAAGGTTAATTCTTTTTTTAAAACTTCTAATTTTTTATTTAAAGAATGAATTTCTGATTTTTTTTGTTTTTCATTCATTGATCCAAATTTTATTTCAAGTAATTTATTTAGTGACTCTTGTTCATTTAATCCACTTTCTTTAAAAACTTTTTTTATTTTTTTGTTAAATTCAATTTCATTTTTAGAACTTACCTTTCCTGTTTCTCTCCATTCTTTTATTATGACATTTATATCTTCATTTTTAGTATTATCATACTTTTCTATTTTCTTTAAAATTTTATTTTGTTCTTTTTCTTTTTTTATAGATTCACTAGCTTTTATTTCTTTTTTCTCATCAATTTTTTTAAAAAACTTATTACAAATAGTTCTAAATTTTTGCCAATTTTTTTCATTAACCTTATAGGGAACAGGATTTATTTTTTTCCATTCTTTTTGTAGTAAAATAATTTCTTTTTTATTTTTTTCAAAATCAACATCAAAATTTAATTTTTCTACTTTTTTGATTATTAATTCTTGTTTGGAAATATTTTCTTGATAGGTTTTTTTTAAATTTTTAAAGTATTCATTCTTTTTACTATAAAACGACCTAATAATATTTTTATAATTAGACCAGTATTTTTTATTTTCATTTGCTGGAATGGGTCCAACTTTTTCTATTTGATTTTTAATTTTTTCAAAAGATTTTATTTTTATTTGCCATTCTTTTGTTGAGTTACCTTCTTTTTCAATTATTTGATTAATTTCATTTAGTAATGCTTCTTTTTTTAAATAATTTTCTTTAATAATTGAATCTCTATTTTTATCAAATTCAATTTTATTTTCCAAAATCAACTTGCCAATAGCTTTAAATTCTTCACTTAACTTAATTTCATCTTCTTTTTTTGTTGGGCCTATCTCAAACTTCCATTTCTTACTTAATCTTTCAAAATATTTATATGCTCTAATTTTGTCTTCATTTTTAATTAATTTTTTAGCTTGTTCTATTGCATTTTTTTTGTGTTCTAAATTGTACTTAATATCAATTTCTTTAAATTTTCTATTCAGATGTAAGTAATCATAGAAATTTTTAATATGATGTTGAAATGTATTCCAAATTATCACATTTTGAGATCTTGGGACTTGACCTATTTTAAACCAGGCATTTTGAATATCTTTAAAACCTAAATATTTTTCATTCATCTTCAAATCTAAATTGATAAGTGCTTTTAACCTGTCAATTAGATCTTGTTTTAATTTTAAGTTTTTTGAAAAATCAATTTTTTTATCCAATTTTTTTTATTTAAGTTACTTTTTTTTCTTTAACTATTCCAAATTTTCCAACTTTCTTCTGCTTGTATTTCTAGCATTTTTAATCCATTAATTATTTCTGCACCCATTTTTTTAGATTTCTTTAAAAATGTAGTTTCATTCGGATTATATATTAAATCATAACAAATATGTTCATTAGTTAAATATTTAAATGGAATTTTTGGATAATTTTCTATATCTGGATAAGTTCCTATTGGAGTGCAATTTATTATGATTTGATGATCTAAAATTATTTTTTTATTTAATTCATTATATATTATATCACCATTTGTTTTTTTTCTAGAAACTTTTGTTGATAGAATACTTAGTTTATTTAATCCATAAACTATAGCTTTTGATGCTCCACCTGTTCCAAGTATAAGTGCTTTTTTATGATTTGATTTTATATGTGGTTTTATTGATTTTATAAAACCTATATAATCAGTATTATAGCCAACTAATGTATTATCATAGCTTACTTTAATTGTATTAATTGCACCAATAAATTTAGCATCTTCATCAATCCTATCTATAAATTTCAATACCTTTTCTTTATATGGTATAGTAATGTTTAATCCTCTTAAATTTTTTGTTTTTAAAATATCGCTTAATTCATTAACACTATCAATATCAAAATTTATGTAGTTGTAGTTTTTTAAATTATTTTTTAAAAATTTTTTAGTAAAATAAGTTTTTGAAAAAGAATAACTAATTTTTTTTCCTATGAGTCCATATGTTTTTACTTCTTGAAGCATATTTTTCTAGATATAACACTATAAATAAACCAATTATTATCCAAAGAAAAGCAATATATGTAGAGGTTTCTTTAAAGTCAGGTAAATATCTTAAATAATCTATTGGAATTAATGAATCATATAATGATTCTTTTTCATAATTATTAGAAATTTTTTTCCATGGCCATAATATTAAAAGTGAACCAGAAACAAAACCAATGATTAACTGGTTAATGGTATCATTATATTTTTTAATTAAAAAGCTTAATAAACTTGAAAGGATTATAAGCCCAATTAACGAGCCTAAAGCAAAAACTATTAGAATTTTTAATAAGTTAAAGTCATGTTGAAAAGAACTATTAAGGATAATTATATTAGACAATGAATTAAAAAGAGCATTTACAGAATCAATTAATAAAAGCTTATAATTACCTAATAAAATTAAAAGAAAGGAGCCTGAGATTCCTGGAACAATCATTCCGCAAATGCTTATGAATCCACAAAAAAAAATAAAAAAAAGATTTTGACTTTCACTAACTGGATTAGAAATACTTAATAGGAATCCAATACTAAATCCAAAAATTATGAATAAAACCGATTTTAAATTCCAAAATTTATTGTTTAGTACTAAAATTATTAATGAAGCAATTATCATTCCATAGAAAATAGACCAAACATATAACTCAGATTGTTTAAAAAAGAAATCTAATAATCTAGAAGTTGTAAAATAACTAACAATTATACCAGAAAGTATAGTTAATAGAAATAAACCATTATAATAAGAATTGAATTTTTTAAAATCTCCTTTTAAAATAATTAGAATTGATTTAAGGTTTAAGTCTTTTAAAGACTCGATCATTTCATAATAAAAACCAGTTATTAAAGCAACTAATCCTCCAGAAATCCCTGGTAATTTATTAGCTGTTCCCATTAATAAAGCTTTTATAAAGAGGTAAATAAAATCTGATGTATTTCTAATTTTATTAAACATTTTTAGATTTTTTAGCTAAATATTCTAAAATAAAAATCATTAAAATTCCAATAAGAATAAATAATATCCCTTTTCTAAAATCAGCGTTCATAAAATAACCAACAGGAATGTATAATTTAGAAAACAATAATTCTTCACTATTTAATTCTGATTTCCATGGCCATAAATTAGGAAGTGATCCAATCATAAAACCAACTAAACAAGAAAGTGTATAGTTTTTATGTTTTTTATAAGCCCAAGTTAAAAGTTTTGAAAATAATTTAATACTTAGTATTGTTCCGACAATAAATGAGAAAAAATTTAAAAAATAATCCGAATTAAATTTAATAACTTCTTTTAATGTATTTAGTATAGTTTCATATGCTCCAAGTAATACTAGTATATAAGCTCCTGAAACTCCTGGCAGAAGCATTGCAGTGATACTTATCATTCCACAGAAAAAAAGATAAATAAAACTAACCTCCTCTTGTTTACTGGGGTATATTGTTAGCATAACTAAAGAAAAAAATAATCCAATGTATAGAAATAAGTAAGTTTTTCTATTCCAAATTTTAATTTCTTTAAAAAGATAGATAATACTTGAAGCTATTAGTCCTAAGAAAAAGGACCATAAAATAATAGGATAATTGACAATTAGATAAGTAATTGAATAGCTCAATAGAATTACACTAGTTAATATTCCTAAAATTAGACTTGAAAGAAATGATAAATTATATTTCTCCCATAAAAACTTGAATTTCCCCTTAAATAATAATTTAATGATTTTTAAATTTATATTGTTTAATGTAGATAAAAACTCTTCATAAATTCCAGTAATAATTGCTATTGTTCCGCCTGAAACTCCAGGTATAATATCTGCTATTCCCATAGCCATTCCTTTTAAAAACACAATTATATTTGAGAGCATACCTTTTTTCATGACTCTAAAATTAAGATATTTTAACAACTAGTTAACTAGAGTGTTTTTAAAAACCTGAAGATTTGGAATCAACTTAAAAGTATTTTTGTAAAAAGAATATTTAGATGGATTGTAGAAATATGCTTTTTTAAGAAATTCTAAAGCTTTAATATTATCTGAATTTTTATAATATATAGCAGATAGCAAATAATTTATTTCACTCTCAGCAGATTTTTGAAACAAATTAATTGATTTTAAAAGATTGTTACTTAAGCTATTGTTAAGAGGAATTTCTAATAGAATTTTTGTTAAAGTAGCAAAAATATTAATATCAAGCTCACCAAGTGATAGTATTTCTTTGAAAGCAGTCTCCACTTCTTCATACTGTTTTAAATCACAATTAATTTTAGCATATAATTCCCAGTAGTTAATTTTTTCAGAATCTATTTCTAATGCTTTAATTATATTGGTTTTGGCTTCTTGACATTTATTATTGATATATAAATGTTGTGAAATTGACATCCATGCTTCATCATGAACAGGATCTTCAATTACAGTCTGATTATAATATGAAAAAGCTAAATCAGTATTTCCAATTTTATCATGGCAACATGCTATTCTATATAGTGCAAATGGATTGGGACCTTCAATTTCTGATGCAATTTCGTATTTTTCAATAGCTTCATTAATTCTGTTTAGTTTTTCAAGGGTTTTCCCCATTTCAATATAGGCTCCTATAAAACAATCATCAGATATTATTGCAAAATCAAATGCAGTTAAAGCTTCTTCATATAATTCATCTTTAGCATATTGCTTGCCAAGTTGGTGCCATGCAATTTCGGAATAAGGATTTTTTTCTAAAAATGAATTAAGATAGTTTATTGTACAGCTTGTATCACCAATGCATTCAAAACAATACAGTACATTATTTAAAACACCATAATCAAATTTGTTGTGATTTAAATATTTTATAAAATATTTTTTGGCATTTATAAAGTCATCTAAAAAAAGGTATTCCTTTCCAATTATACTTAGGGCTTCAAAATATAAATCTGAATTAGAATCAATTTTAATTAATAAATCAATTGCTTCAAAATGATTCTTTTTTTTTGATAAAATTTTTGCTTTTTGAATTAAAATATCCGTATTTATTGGATCAATGGCAGATATTTCAAAGATTATTTTTTCAGCTTCTTTAAGTTCATTATCAAATATTAGAACTTCTATATTTAAAAGAGCTAATGCAGTTGAATTTGGATATTGTTCTGTTGCCATTGCTATTGCTTTTTTAGCTAATGACATATTTCCTGTTTCTATGTAATAAACTATTATTTCTTCAAATTCATCTGAATCAAAAAACATAAAACTATTTGTTTTAAGCATTGATTCAAACTTGCAAATAGAGTCGTTATAATAATCCTCAAATTCCTCTTTCATCTAAACATTTTATATATAATAAATATAGAGACTGAATATATCTTAATTTAAAAGACATTTTTTTCTTTTCAACAAATTAATGAACAGAATTATCCATCTGGTTTAAAGTGTTAATTATAATTTGACATCCTAGTTTTATTTCGTTTTTTTTGATAGTGAGAGGAGGAGTGATTCTTACAGCTTTAGATTCAAATAATAAATAAAATAAAATTAATCCTTTTTCTAAACATTTAATTACCAGATTATTAGCAACTTCTTTATCTTTTAATATTAGCGCAAGCATAAGCCCTCTTCCTCTAATTTCATTTATAAGAGGATGTTTTAAATTTTTCTTAAACAGCTTCTCTTTTTCATCAATTTTATTCATTATTTTTGAATTTAGGGTCTCTTTTAAATTAGCATAAGCAGCTGCAGCAATTACAGGGTGACCTCCAAAAGTGGTTATGTGTCCAAGAATTGGATTTTCTTTAAATAAACTCATATTTTTTTTACTAGTACTTATTGCCCCAACAGGAAAACCTCCGCCAAGACCTTTTCCGTAAACTAAAATATCAGGAACTATATTGTAATGTTCATATGAAAACAATTTACCTGTTCTTCCAATTCCTGACTGAATTTCATCTAGAATTAGTAATGTTTTTAATTTTTTGCATCTATTTTTTAATTTTTTTAGATAATTTTTTTTTGGAATAATAAAACCTGCTCCTCCCTGGATTGTTTCTAGCACAACAGCTGCCGTTTTTTCACTGATTTTTTTAATATCATTTTCATTATTAAATTCTATAAATTTAATATCAGGTAAAAGAGGTCTATATCCTCTTTTTCTCTCTTCTAAACCCATTATACTCATAGATCCTTGAGTACTACCATGATAACTATTTTTTGCTGCAATAATTTCTGTTCTTCCTGTCACTCTTTTTGCTAATTTCATAGCAGCTTCTATAGCTTCCGTTCCAGAATTAGTTAAGTACGTATTTGATAGAGATTTTGGTAAATTTTTAGATAATAGTTCACACAAATTAACAGTAGGTTCTTGAATAAATTCTCCATAAACCATTACATGCCAATATTTTTTTATTTGTTTTATAACAGCTTTACTTATGACTTTATTCCTATGGCCAAGACTAGAAGCAGAGACTCCTGCAACAAAATCTAAATATTTTTTATTTTTTATATCATATATATAACTTCCTTTAGCATAAGAAATTTCTAAGCCTATAGGATTATTTGTGGTTTGAGCTTGGTATTTTAAAAATTTATTTCTCAAATTATTAATCGAATAAATCTTTTATTTTATTAATTTTTTCATTTATTCTCCAGTTAAATCCATTTAAAATTTTTTCATTTAATTCTATTTCATCTTCTGGGAAAACTATTCCTTCAGGATTAGTAAAAAACGTAATGTCTTTGATATTGTTATTCTCAATGCTCATTAAAATTTCGCTACAAATAGCTTTGTCTATACCAATAAGTTCTTTTGTTTTTTCATCGTATAAATGGTAAATCATTTCTGTATTTTGAACAAGTCTAATTGACTTTAATTCATTTTTATAAAATTTTCCAAATAAATTAATTCCCTTCATTTGGTTAAAGTTTTCAATACCTAAGGTGTCTTTTTCAGTTACAAAGGCATTGTTTAAAATTTTTAATGAATCAAGATCATTTGTTTTAATATTTCTTAAAATATGTATTTCATCTCCGGTCATTTGACTTTCTCCATTCCAAATAATTGGATTTCTCTTCGAAATTTCTTTTGATGTTAATATTTGTTTCTCTCTTTTACTTAATGGTTTTCTTTGAAGCTTAGTTAAGCCACTCTTTTGATTAATAATTATTTTATCAGCTCTTCCGCTTAAGTTTTTTTTATAAAATTTAACATTATAACGTCCTTTAATGATTCTATTCTCTGTAGGACCAATAGCAAATAAAGTGTCAGCTTTTATGTATAAAGAATCTCTATCTACCATTTTTATAGCTAGTGACCTTTTTGTTATCATTGCCGAATCTAATGCTTTAAATATTTCAGCATAATTCCCTTTAATAATTGTTTTATTTAATGTGTCTGTAAGTTTGACATTTCTAGAAGCTGAAGCAAATTGACTTAAGTCATTGAAAGTTAAACTATCACCTTTAATTTCTCTATTATTATAATTTATTTGAGAATTTTTTATAAAATATCCTTTTTTGTTTTTTGTGTCATAAAATCCTTTTTCGCAGTATATTTCATAATCCGTTCCTATAATAGTTGTTGGCCCGTAGAAATATGCTTGCTCTGATTTGGTTAAATAATCTAATGCATTAGAATTAATTTCGTAATCAGGATTTTTAATTTCAACATCTTTTATAAATGTATATTTAGAATTTTCTAAGAAATATTTTCCTTCAATACTTTTAATTGTAGTAACGCTATCTTTTATTACTCCACCATCTTGAAAAAATATTTCATTTAAATTTCTGTCATGAAAAAGAATTTCGGTTTTCAGATTTGTTTTATTATTGTAAAAATCAACATCACCTTTAGCTATAATTTTTCTAAGATTTCCATCGTAATCTAAAGAATTACTATATAATTCAATACTATCCCCTTGCTTTATAACGACATTTCCGTTTGCTCGAAAAGAATTATTTTTTTTATAAAATAAGGCATAATCTGACCAGATATTCATACCATCATGGAATAAATGAACTCTTATTTTATCATTGTGTTTTAAAATATTTGCACCAGGATTTTTTTTTTCATTTCTATCAAATGATCCTGCTTCTATTATTTGAATAATTTTTTTTTCTTGTGAAGAAATTAAATTAATAAATAATAGCACTAGTATTGATAGATAAATTTTCAATTTGTTTTTATCGAATTATAGTTTGAGTTCTATCAGGTCCAACTGATAGAATAGATATAGGCACTTTTAATTCATCTTCCAAAAATGAAACAAATTTTAAAAATGTTTCAGGTAGAAAATTTTCTTTTTGAATTTTGCTTACATCTTCTTCCCATCCTTTAAACTCAGTATATACTGGGTTTAAATTTGGGATATCTACTGTAAAGGGAAAATGATTTATTCTAGCTCCATTATAATTATATTCTGTGCAAACTTTGATAGTTTTGAATCCCGAAAGCACATCTCCCTTCATCATCATTAATTTGGTTACTCCATTAATTTTAACTGCGTATTTTAAAGCTACTAGATCCAACCAACCACATCTTCTAGGCCTCCCTGTTGTAGCTCCAAATTCATTTCCAACTTTACTCATTCGCTCAGCATCTTTATCAAATAATTCTGTTGGAAATGGACCGCTACCAACTCTAGTTGTATATGCTTTAAATATTCCGAAAACATCTTTTATTTTATTAGGAGGAATACCTAGTCCAGTACATGCTCCAGCTGCAGTAGTGTTTGAGGAGGTTACAAATGGGTATGTTCCAAAGTCTATATCTAAAAGTGACCCTTGAGCACCTTCTGCTAGTATATTTTTATTATTATCTAATTGATTAAAGATGTAATTTTCACTATCAATAAATGGAATTTTTTTTAAATCTTTTATAGCCTTAAAAAAATCAGCTTCTAGCTCATTTAAATTATATTGAAGGTCAACACTATAATTTTTAATCATAGACTCATGCTTATTTGCTAGTTTTCTATATTTTATCATCCAGTCCTTGAGTTCAATATCACCAATTCTGATTCCATTTCTACCCGTTTTATCCATATAAGTTGGGCCAATTCCTTTTAAAGTGGAGCCTATTTTAGATTTTCCTTTTGATAGTTCAGAAGCTGCATCTAATAGTCTGTGTGTTGGTAAAATTAAATGTGCCTTTCTGGAGATACAAAGCGATGTTTTAAAGTCTATATTATAAGGTTCTAGTTTTTCAATTTCTTTTTGAAAAATCACAGGATCTATTACCACTCCATTTCCAATTAAATTCATGGAGTTTTTATGGAATATTCCAGAAGGAATAGTATGCAGAACATGTTTTATTCCATCAAATTCTAAAGTATGTCCTGCATTTGGGCCACCTTGAAACCTAGCAATTATATCATAATTCTTAGTTAAAACATCAACTATTTTTCCTTTTCCTTCATCTCCCCATTGTAAACCTAGCAGTAAATCAACTTTCATTTATATTATTTTATTTCCCTATTTCTTTTTTTTGGAAGTTCCATAAAAATAAAGAGAATGATTATGAATCTCTATTTCAAATATTTCTTCAATATTTTTTTTTATTGATTGTATTCTTGGATCACAGAATTCTTTTACCTCTCCAGTATCAGTAAGAATTACATGATCATGCTGGTGATCAAAATAAGATTTCTCATATTGAGCTTGATTAGATCCAAATTGATGTTTTCTAACAAGTTTACACTCTAAAAGTAATTCTATAGTATTATATAGAGTTGCTCTACTAACTCTGTAATTTTTATTTTTCATTTTAACATAAAGTGATTCTATATCAAAATGATCAGATGAGTTATAGATTTCATGAAGAATAGCAAATCTTTCAGGTGTTTTTCGATGAGTCTTAAAATCTAAAAATTTTGTGAAAACATCCTTTACAATTTCCTGATTCTTATCTTTTTCCATTTAACAAAATTAAGTTAAAATAATGATGAAACACTATTCTCTTGCAACCTTTTCAATTCCGTTTATTTTTTTTAATCTTAAAATAAGTTTGTCTAGAATATTTTTAGTTTTCACTTTTAAAGTAATCTTTCCCTTAAATGTATTTCCTTCAGTATCAAAATGCATCTTTTTCATATTAATATTCAAACTACTGGAAATTAATTTAGTGATTTCATTAACAATTCCTATAATATCAATTCCAGAAATATTAATTATAGAAATAAATTCTTCTTGACTAGAGTCAATCCATTTTGATTTAAGAATCCTATAGGCAAACTTGGATTGTAAGCTTATTGAGTTTGGACAATCTTTTTTGTGAATTTTAATCCCTTCATTTATAGTAACGAATCCGAAAACACTATCTCCTGGAATAGGATTACAGCATTTTGCAAGAGTAAAGTCCATTTTTTCTTCTTCATTTCCAAAAACTATTTGATCAAAATTTGTTTTTATTTCATTCTCTAAATGACTAATTTCTTTATTAGAAGTTAACCTTTTTCTAAAAAAACTAATAATCCTATTATTATTTGAAGTAGCAAATTTCTTTAAAGATATATTGTCTATTTTACCAATTCCAACTCTATAAAATAAGTCAAGGCTTGTTTTTAAATTAAAATAATTTCCTAATTCATTTATGCTTTTTTCATCAAATTTTATTTTTAATTGTTTTAATTTTCTTCTAAGTATTTCTTTTCCATCTTCAGCTAATAATTTTTTTTCTTCTTTTAATGCAGATCTTATTTTAGATTTAGCTCTTGATGTTATAACATAGTCTAACCAGTTTGCTGAAGGTTTCGTATTTTCTGATTTAATTATTTCTATTTGATCTCCGCTTTTTAGCTCATGACTTAAAGGAACTATCTTTCCATTAACTTTAATTCCTCTAGTTTTAAGACCCAACCCAGTGTGGATGCTAAAAGCAAAATCTAAAGCACTTGAACCTTTTGGTAAGGATTTTAAATCTCCTTGAGGTGTAAAGACAAATATTTCAGTTGCATATAAGTTAAGTTTAAAATCTTCTACGAAATCTAAAGCACTTGTATCTGAATTTTCAAGAACTTCTTGTAATCTGTTAAGCCAATCTTCTAGGCCACTTTCAGTTTGTTTTCCTTGCTTATACATGAAATGAGTAGCATACCCTTTTTCAGCTACTTCATGCATTCTTTCTGATCTGATTTGAACTTCTACCCATTTTGAGCCTGGACCAACAACAGTAATATGTAGAGCTTCGTATCCATTTGACCTTGGAGATGTAATCCAATCTCTTAATCTAAGGGGGTTTGGGGTGTAATAATCAGTAATTATTGAATAAATCTTCCATGCAATAAATTTTTCATTCTCTTTTTCTGACTTATAAACTATTCGAATAGCAAACTTGTCATAGATCTCTTCAAATGAAATATTTTTTTTAATAATTTTATCTCTTATTGAATAAATTGATTTTGGTCTTCCACTAATCTTAAAGCTTAAATCTTCTTTTTTTAATTTTTCATTAATTCTTCTCGAAAAATTCTTAATGTATTTATCTTGTTCATCTTTAGTTTGTTCGATTTTATTTTTAATATCATTAAACATATCAGGTTCTGTATATTTTAAACCTAGGTCTTCTAATTCTGACTTTACATCATAAAGACCAATTCTATGAGCAATTGGGGCATATATATATAATGTTTCAGAAGCAATTTTAATTTGCTTTTCTGGAGGCATTACATCTAAAGTCTGCATATTGTGAAGTCTATCAGCTATTTTTATCAATATTACTCTTACATCATCATTAAGAGTTAAAAGCATTTTTCTAAAATTCTCAGCCTGAAGAGAAATATTTTTTTCTTTTTTTAGTTTTGAAATTTTTGTTAGACCAATAACTATTTTACAAATCGTTTTTCCAAATAATTTTTCGATTTTCTTTTCATCATAATCTGTATCTTCGATAACATCATGTAACAGAGCTGAAGCTATACAAGTAGCATCTAAACCAATTTTTGAAGCTACTATTTTTGCTACAGCAATTGGATGGAAGACATATGGTTCGCCTGATTTTCTTCTTTGATTTTTATGTGCATCAACTGATGTGTTAAACGCAAGCCTAATCAGCTTTCTGTCATCACTAGATAATGATTGGTAGCTAATTCTAAGTAGTTCTTTATACTCTTTAGCAATTAAATTATTTTCTATAACGGAGTCAGTTAGTATCACTATTTAAAATTAATCAAAAAAAATAAGAAAAATAAGTGATTTATAATCTAGTTATTCTTTCAAAAAGGGTAGGATGGGAATAGTGCCACCACACATATTTTGGGTGAGGTGTTAAATTACTTAAACTATCTTTTGAAAGTGTTTTTAATGCTTCAATTAAATACTTTCCATCAAAAGTTTTTTTAGCATATTCATCTGCCTGATATTCAAATTTTCTAGAAAATAAATTAAAAATTAAAGAAAATATTTCAGAGACTGGAGTGTAAAGTATTGAAAAAGCAATTAAACCTATATGAAAACTATGATTACTTATACCTAAAGCTTCTGAAAAAACTGGTTGATAAACAAATAATGAAAGTACGTATAGCATTATTCCAGTTTGTATGAAAGAAAAAAGTAAATTAAAAATTATATGATTTTTTTTGTAATGCCCAATTTCATGAGCTATTACAGCTACAATTTGGCTATTAGTTAACTTGTTTATTAAAGTATCATATAATGTTACTCTTTTCTGTTTTCCAAAACCCGAAAAATAAGCATTTGCTTTTGTAGATCTTCTAGAACCATCAATAACAAAAATATTACTTAAGTCAAACCCAACTTTTTTTGCGTATTTTTCAATTTCAGTTCTTAATTCACCCTCTTCTAGTTTACTTTGTTTGTTGAATAGTGGAACTATAATTTGGGCGTACAAGCCATTTATTATTATAGATAAACCTGAAATAAAGATCCAAGCTATAATCCAGAATTTATTTCCAATCATTTCAAATTGAAATATGATAAAACTTAAAATACTGCCGCCAAATAATATTGTTAAACCCCATGATTTCAATTTATCTGTTATAAAGGTTTTAAGATTAGTCTTGTTAAAGCCATATTTTTCTTCAATTACAAAAGTGAAGTAAATCGAAAAAGGGAAATTTAAAATCTCGCTAGCAAAAAAGATAATGCCGAAAAAAAATAGACTTATTAATATTGATGATTCAAAGTAATTCCTCAATAAATTGTCAATTATTAAAAATCCATCTAAATAAAAGAAGAGTAGAATAGTAATTAAGCTAAATATTCTAGAAAATTTAGAAAACTCATATTGAGTTTTTTTATATTCTTGAGATTTCAAATATTTAGATTTATTATATACATCCGATATAATTTTTGGAATTTTATTTTTAAAGTGTTTTGAGTTTAAATAATCAAGAAATGAGTCTTTTATAAAATTGAAAATAATAATTGAAATCAGTAAAATAAAAAGTGAGTTGGGACTAATTAGCATTTCTTTGTTTTAAAGCTTCAAATATAACAATTGCAGCACTAACAGATAAGTTTAATGAGTCCATTTTTCCTTTCATAGGAATTTTAATTAATTCAGTTGATTTAGAAGCCCATTCTTTTGTTAATGAAGAAGATTCAGTCCCAACAATAATTGCACAAGAACCCTTGTAATCAACTGATGTAAAATCAACACTGTTTTTAATAAATGTGGAATAAATTTTTATTTTATTATTAATTAAAAACTTTATTACTTCATCAGTACTACCAGTCGCTATTTGAGAAGTAAAAACACTTCCTAGGCTTGATCTTATAATATTTGGATTAAATAATTCTGTTTTTGGATTTGCTATAATTACGGCATCAATACCCGCTGCGTCAGCTGTTCTTAAAATGGCACCAATATTTCCAGGTTTTTCCGGAGATTCAGTAACTAATATTAATGGATTTTTTGGTAAAATAAGGTTGTCTAATTCAAAATCTTTAGATTTTATCAGCGCTAACAATCCTTCTCCTTTTTCTTTATAGGATAATTGATCATAAAGATTTTTAGATAGATCAGTAATACAAATATTAGTTGAATTTTTTTTTAAAAACTCAAAATCTTCTTTAGATAAAATTTCGGAACAAATAAATATTTCAATAAAATTATATTTAGCTTTAAGACAAATTTTTATTTCTTTAATTCCTTCAACAAGAAATGATCGTGTGTCTTTTCTGCTTTTAGTTTTTGAAAGCAATTTTTTAATTTTTTTAAAAATAGCATTGTTTTTACTTTCTATATATTTCAAAATATTCTCATGTTTTATAATCTAAATTATAATAATATTTTAATATCTATTTAAAATTGTCTAGTTTGATTAAGAATCATATTTTTATTTAAAATTAATCTTACATATAAATGAATCTAATCTTGTCAAAAAAATTTATAGATTTAGAACAGAAATATGGTGCTCATAACTATCACCCACTTCCTGTAGTTTTAAGTAGAGGAGAAGGTGTTTATGTTTGGGACGTTGATGATAAAAAATATTTTGATTTTTTGTCTGCTTACTCAGCTGTTAATCAAGGTCATTGTCATCCTAAAATAATTAAAGCTTTAGTTGATCAAGCTTCTAAGCTCACCCTTACTTCAAGAGCATTTTATAATGATGTGTTAGGTGATTACGAGAAATTTGTAACAGAATTTTTTGGATACGACAGGCTTTTGCCAATGAATACTGGAGTTGAAGGAGGTGAAACTGCGGTAAAATTAGCTCGAAAGTGGGCTTATTTAAAAAAAGGAGTTGAAAAAAATAAAGCAAAGATAATTTTTGTTCAAGGTAATTTTTGGGGCAGAACATTGGCAGCTATTTCATCTTCAAATGATCCTTTAAGTACAGATGGTTTTGGCCCTTTTATGCCTGGATATGAAATTATCCCATACAACGACCTAAGTTCTTTGGAAGAGGCTGTTAAAAATCCAAATGTTGCAGCATTTATGGTTGAACCTATACAAGGAGAAGCTGGTGTGGTAGTTCCGGATGATGATTATTTGTTGAAAGCTTATGAATTGTGTAAAAAAAATAATGTTTTATTTATAGCAGATGAAGTACAAACTGGAATAGCTCGAACTGGTAAATTAATATGTTGTGATCATCATGGATTTAAGCCTGATTTATTAATTTTAGGAAAAGCACTTTCCGGTGGAGTATATCCAGTTTCTGCTGTATTAACTTCTAATGAGATTATGCTAACAATTAAACCTGGTGAACATGGGTCAACTTATGGAGGAAATCCTTTAGGCTGTAAAGTTGCTATGGCAGCTTTAAGGATTGTAAAAGATGAAATGTTAGCTGAAAATGCTGATTTGATGGGTAATTATTTTAGAGAAAAATTAAACCAGTATATATCAAAAAGTAATATTATTAAATTAATTAGAGGAAAAGGTTTATTAAATGCTATAGTTATAAATGATGATGAAGACAGCAACACTGCTTGGGATATTTGTTTAAAATTAAAAGAAAATGGTTTACTAGCTAAACCAACTCATGGCAATATTATTAGATTTGCCCCTCCTTTAATAATTAATAAAAATCAAATTGATCAAGCTGTTGAAATTATAATTAAATCGGTTTATGAATATGAATAAAATTTATTTTGATAATGCGGCTACAACTCAAATAGATTTATCTGTTATTGATGTCATTAACAAGACTATGACTGGAAACTATGGTAACCCATCTTCGACTCATAGTTTTGGAAGAAAATCAAGAACTGTTATAGAAAAAGCTAGAAAATCCATAGCAAGTGAATTTAATGTGTCTCCTAGTGAAATTTTCTTTACATCTGGAGGAACAGAATCTGATAATATGATTTTGGTATCAGCCGTAAGAGATTTAAATGTGAAAACAATTATTACTTCAAAAATTGAACATAAAGCCGTTTTGGATGTTGTTAAATTTTTAGAAAAAACAAGTCCAATTAATATTTTGTACGTTAAACTACTCGAAAATGGTGGTATTGATTATGATGATTTAGAATATATTCTTTCGAAGAATAATACTAAAAAACTGGTTTCTCTGATGCATGTTAATAATGAGATAGGAACTCTGTTGGATCTTTCAAAAGTTGGAAGTATTTGTGAAAAACATAAAGCTTTATTTCATTCTGATACTGTTCAGTCTATAGGAAGGTATAAAATTGATTTATCTAATATTAATATTGATTTTATAGTAGGGTCTGCTCATAAATTTCATGGCCCAAAAGGAACAGGTTTTGCCTATATTAATAAAGAACTTAATCTTCAGCCATTATTAGTTGGCGGAAGTCAAGAAAGAGGGATGAGGGCAGGGACTGAATCTGTCCATAATATTTCTGGAATGGAAACAGCTTTTTTACTAGCATATTTAAATTTAGAGAAAGATAAAAAAACCATCGCTGATTTAAAATCATATTTTATTAATGAGCTTTTAGAAAAATTATCTAATGTTAAATTCAATGGAAATTGTAACAGTAAAGATTCTAGTACTTATACTATTTTGAATTTATGTTTGCCAGTTTCAAAAGAAAAATCTGTTTTACTTGAATTTAATCTTGATTTAAAAGGTATTGCATGTTCAAGAGGAAGCGCATGTCAATCTGGAAGCACGGGGGGGTCACATGTTTTGAATAGTATTTTATCTGAGGAAGATTTAAATAAACCTTCAATCAGGTTTTCTTTTTCTAAATTCAATTATAAAGAACAGGTTGACACAGTAGTTGATGTATTAAGAGACTTTATTGAATCTAATTAGTTTTTCTATAAAAAGTGTAAGTTTTAATTATAGTATTGCCAGCCATGTCTTCAACTTCTATTTCAACTTCATTTTTAGATTTTTTCAAATATTTGGAATCAAATTCATAACTAAGCTGATTTTTTTTATACTCATACTCAAACAACATCCATTTACCATTAATTTCCCCTTTGTATTTTTTTATTCCACTTTCTTGATCAGTTATTTTAAATTTGAGAAAATTATTATTAGAAATCCAATCACCATTTTTAAAATTTATTGAATTAATTGTCGGATAAATTGAATCATTTTTAATATAATAAAGTCCTAGTTTTTTTGTTTTTAATTCAAAATAATTTTGTGAATTTAATTTTGATGAAGCAAAAGATTCATTTCCATTATGATCTTTAATAGCTAAGTAATTTCCTTTTTTATTATTTGGATTTTGAAATTTGATTTTAATATTTTTAAAAACTGCCAGATAAGGGTTTATAACCTTTAAAGTGTCAATAGAATACTTAATTTTAAGTTTTACATTTTTTAAAAATGTATTTTTAGGAATAGTTACATTTGAAGTTTCATATTTAAAATCATATTCTAATTTATTATCAATTTTCTTTTCAAATAAAATATTTTCAGAATTAGTTGTTATTTTTTGGTTTGATTCTCCAAAGTTTATAGGGATGTTTATAAAAACATTATTCCCTTTAATATCACTAATTTTCACTTTATATATTGATGACTTTTTTTTAATATCGATAAAGCCATTATTTTCATTAGTATAGATGCTAAGATCATTTTCTTCTTCTTTAAAAAGTTTTAATATTCTTTGTTTATTAATAATGTAATAAGGATAATCTATAAGAGTATTGATTTTTATGGATTCTTCAAAAAAGAAAGAATCAAAAGTTATAGAATTTATTAGTTTATTGATATAGAAAGTAGAGATTTTATAAATTCCATTTCTATTATTAGCTAAATCTTGTTGATCAAATCCGTTAACCCCAAAACTTATAAGACCGTTTTCTTTAATTTTACCTGTATAATAAGTGCTATCATTTATCTTACTTAATTCTAACTTAATTGGCTCACTTATATCGTTTAAACTCATTTTTTTATACATATAAATAGAATTGACCTGGGGTCTTTTGGTATCTTTGATGTCAATTCCGAAAAGTAAAGGGTTAAGCGCTTTTTGACTTGATGACTTTCTTGTTTCAAAATGTAAATGAGGTCCAGAGGAACTTCCAGTATTTCCTGAAATTGCAATTATCTGATGATTGACAACTTTTATATCTTTTGGATTTAGATAGAGATCAATTTCATAAGATTGTCTCTTATATTGATATTTCTTAATAAATCTTTCAATTTCATTATTAAATTTTTTTAAATGCGCATAAACTGTAGTATACCCATTAGGGTGGTCGATATATATTGCTTTGCCAAATCCTCCATGAGCAATTTTGATTCTACTAATATACCCATCTGCTGCACTTAATATTTTGAAGCCTTCTTTAAGTTGTGTTTTAATGTCAATTCCTGAATGAAAATGATTTGACCTGGCTTCACCAAAATTTCCATTTAAAATTAATGGAATTTCAAGAGGATTAGAAAAGTAATTTGTTGGATATTTTATTTGTGAATTTACAATCCAAGGAATTATAGAAAAAATAATAAAAAGTATTTTCATTTAATTAATAATTGAAATACAAATTTAATATTTTTTAAAATCCGAATTCATATTTGCTTATGAATTTAACTAACACTAAATTTGATTGAGATAGTATTTTATAATGTCGAGATCTATTGATAATATTGTTCTGTTAGAATCAAACGTTAATAAATTAAAATCATTAATAATTAAATTAAAAAGTGAAAACTCAAAAATTATTAGCGAACTAAATTTAAAAGACGAATCATTGGTTAAAAAATCTAATGAGCTAAAAGAATGGAAAGAGAAGTATCAATCATTAAGAATTGCAAATACTTTCTTAGGTAGTAATGATAAATCATTAACAAAGCTTAAGATTAATAATCTTATAAAAGAGTTAGACAAGTGTATATTGAATTTGAGTTCTTAAAATAACAAGGTGCAAAAAATTAAATTAAATATTGCAAATAGAATTTATCCTTTAAATGTTCCAGTTGAACAAGAAGAAGGTTTAAGGACTGCATCAAAAAAAATAGAATTAATGATAAAACATTTTGAGGAAAATTATGCTGTGAAAGATAAACAAGATGTTTTAGCTATGTGTTCATTACAGTTAGCAACTCAAACAGAACAAGAGAATTTGTCTGAAACTAAAATTAATAAAGAAGTTAATAAACGTTTAGAAAAAATCAATCAATCGATTCAAGATGTTATTAACTCTTAATACGTTCATTTAAATAAAATTAAATTACTGCCTACATCAATTTTTTTGATAAACTCAACGCGAATTTTTTTATAAAGGGTGAGTCAGGTTTGCTAAAGCGTGCCTTGTACAAGGATACTTGATCAATCTGTTAGCCTTAATCTTGTTTTATAAGAGTTTATACAAACATTCATGATGTAGGCTTTTTTTTAACAAAAAAATAAAAACAAATATGGAAATTTATACGTTCACAAATATTGTTATAGTAGTAATAGGACTTGTATTAGGGTTTATTATTTCAAAATTATTGGAAAAAACATCTATTACTAAAACATTAGATAATGCCAAAACTGAAGCAACTAGAATTCTTAAATCTGCTGAATCCGATGGAGAAAACTTAAAAAAAGATAAGATATTTCAAGCAAAAGAGAGATTTTTAGAATTAAAAGCTGAACACGAAAAACATATCTTAAATAGAGAAAAAGATTTATCTGAAATTCAGAAAAGAGTAAAAGATAAAGAATCTCAAGTATCTAATGAACTTTCAATTAATCAAAAGAATAATCAAAGTCTTTCAGATAAAATATCAGCTTATGATAAAAAGTTAGAGATATTTGAAAGTAAAAATATCAAAGTTGATAAAATGCATAAAGAGCAAATAGAAAAGCTTGAAAAACTTTCTGGTTTATCTGCTATTGATGCTAAAAAAGAACTTGTCGAATCATTAAAAGAAGAAGCTAAATCTGAAGCTTTGGAATTATCTCAAAATATAATTGAAGAAGCTAAATTATCGGCAACTCAAGAGGCTAAAAAAATAATTATTAATACAATTCAAAGAGTTGGAACAGAAGAAGCTATTGATAACTGTGTCTCTGTATTTAATATAGAATCTGATGATGTGAAGGGAAGAATAATTGGAAGGGAAGGAAGAAATATTCGTGCAATTGAAGCAGCAACAGGAGTTGAAATTATTGTTGATGACACTCCTGAAGCAATTATTTTATCATGTTTTGATTCTGTTAGAAGAGAGGTTGCCAGACTTTCTCTTCATAAGCTTGTTACCGATGGCAGAATTCATCCTGCAAGAATTGAAGAAGTAGTAAAGAAAACTATAAAAGAAATTGAAAATGAAATCATCGAGGTAGGTAAAAGAACCGTTATTGATCTCGGAATTCATGGGTTAAATCCTGCTCTTATTAAAGCAGTTGGTAGAATGAAATATAGATCTTCTTATGGTCAAAATTTATTACAACATTCAAGAGAAGTATCCAATCTATGTGGGATAATGTCAGCTGAGCTTGGTTTAAATCCTAAGATTGCAAAAAGAGCTGGCTTACTTCACGATATTGGAAAGGTTCCAGAAGAAGAAACAGAAACACCGCATGCACTACTTGGAATGCAATGGGCTGAAAAGCATGGCGAAAAACCTGACGTTTGCAATGCTATTGGTGCTCATCATGATGAAATAGAAATGAATAATTTAATTTCTCCAATTGTTCAGGTTTGTGATGCAATTTCAGGAGCAAGACCTGGAGCAAGAAGACAGGTGCTGGATAGTTATATACAAAGATTAAAAGAAATGGAGGATATTGCATATGCATTTAAAGGTGTTAATAAGGCTTTTGCAATTCAAGCAGGTAGGGAGCTTAGAGTAATGGTTGAAAGTGAAAAAATTTCAGATAATCATGCAGCTAAATTATCTTTTGAAATTTCACAAAAAATTCAAACTGACATGACTTATCCTGGTCAGGTTAAGGTTACTGTAATTAGAGAAACAAGAGCAGTTAATATAGCTACTTAGATATTTTTTGTTGCCATTTCCAAGCAGATTTCATAGCTTGATCAAGACTTAATTCAGAATACCATTTAAGCTTATCATTAGCTTTAGAAGTATCAGCATAAGCAGAAATGATATCTCCAATTCTTCTTGGACCTATTTTATAATTTAATTTAATTTTAGAAATTTTCTCAAAACTTTTAATTACTTCTAAAACTGAACTCCCTTTGCCAGTTCCAATATTGTAAAACTCATAATTACTACCATGATTTTTATTTAATAATCTGTTTAAAGCAGCTATATGTGCTTTAGCTAAATCAACAACATGAATAAAATCTCTAATACAAGTCCCATCACTTGTTGGATAGTCATTGCCAAACACAGTTAGTTCACTTCTTATTCCAGCTCCTGTCTGGGTAATAAAGGGAACTAAATTCTGAGGAACACCTAATGGAAATTCTCCAATTTCAGCAGATTCGTGAGCTCCAATAGGATTAAAATATCTTAATGATATAGCATTTAAATTTTTATCCGATTTGGCTGTATCAATTATTATTTCTTCACAAATCTGTTTTGTATTTCCGTAAGGTGATTTAGCTTTTTTTATAGATTCCTTTTCTGTTATTGGTAGCCTTTCTGCTTGTCCGTAAACCGTACATGATGAGCTAAAAATAAAATTTGTTGGTTTATTTAATTTTTGTAATTCTTTTAAAATATTAACTAATGAACTAATATTATTCTCATAATACTCTAGTGGTATTTTAACACTTTCACCTACAGCTTTTGAGGCTGCAAAATGTATTACTCCATCAACATCTTTATGTCTATTGAAAAAATCCTCTACAAGATTATGATTTTTTAAATCAATATTTTCAAAAACAATATTTTTTTTTGTAATTTTTCTTATCCCATCCAACACTTCAATTGATGAATTAGAAAGGTCATCTACAACCACTATTTCAAATCCCTTTAATTGTAATTCAACTACGGTATGACTTCCTATAAATCCTAAACCACCAGTTACAATTATTTTAGATGAATGATTAATCATTTTGTATAATTTATTTTATAAAGATAAAAGTTTTTAAAACTAATGCTTTTATTAATTTCATAAATTGGAGCTAATATTAAATTATATAACCTGAGTTTTGAATTATTTGTAATAATTATAACAATAAGTTTTTATAAATTTAGACTACATAATTTACTTTATTATAATTAAAAATTTAAACATGAAATTTTTTTATCCATTTTTCTTAATATTTGCCATTATTTTTTTTAGTTGCTCTACGGATCATAAATCTGTAGATAGACCCAATATTTTATTTATTATGTCAGATGATCATGCCTACCAGGCTATTAGTGCTTATGATAATCGTTTAATTCAAACTCCTAATATTGATCGTATTGCAAAAGAGGGAATATTATTTAATAATGCTTCTGTTACTAATTCAATATGCGCTCCATCAAGAGCAGTTATTTTAACAGGTAAACACAGTCATTTAAATGGAAAAATTGATAATCATGCCAAATTTGATGATTCACAAATCACTTTTCCTCAACTTTTTCAAAAGGCAGGATATCAAACTGCGATGTTTGGAAAGCTTCACTTTGGAAATAATCCAAAAGGAGTGGATGACTTTTTGATTCTTCCAGGTCAAGGTAATTACATAAACCCCAAATTTATTGGAAAAGAAGGTGATACTATTATTACTGGATATGTAACAGATATAATAACTGATCTAACTTTAAATTGGCTAGATCGCAAAAGAGATAAAGAAAAACCATTTATGATGATGTATCTTCATAAAGCTCCACATAGACCATGGTGGCCAAGTCCAGAGAAGTTTGCTGAGTTTTATGAAAAAGAATTTCCAGAACCTGAAACTCTATTTGACGATTATTCTGGAAGGGGAACTGCTGCAAAAACAGCTGAAATGAATATTTTGACTCATATGCAATATATGCATGATAGCAAGATAAGGCCTGAAACATTAAAGGAAATGGGTAATGTTCAACCTGAAATAAAATATACTAGGGGAGAGACAGTAGTAAGACCAGGACCAGATGGATTTATGAGGCCATTTAGTAGGGCTAATGAAGAGCAAAAGAAAAAATATGATGTTACGCTAGATAAGATTAATAAGGATTTTAAGGAAAATTGGCCAACAATGAATGATAAAGAAAAAATGAAATGGAAATTCCAGAGATATATGCAAGATTATTTAGGTACGATATCATCAGTTGATGATAATGTTGGAAGGGTATTGGATTACTTAGATGAGACTGGTTTAGATGAAAATACAATAGTTGTTTATACTTCTGATCAAGGATTTTATTTAGGAGAGCATGGATGGTTTGATAAGAGGTTTATTTATGACGAATCTTTTAAAACTCCTTTAATGATAAAATGGCCAAATAAAATTAAGCCAGGTACAACAAATGAGGAGATGGTTCAAAATTTAGATTTTGCTCAAACCTTTTTAGAGGCCGCTATGATTGATGCTCCTGATGATATGCAAGGAGAAAGTTTAATTCCATTGTTAACTGGTGACACAGAGAGTTGGGATAGAGATGCGGTTTATTATCATTATTATGAGTACCCATCAGTTCATATGGCTAAAAGACATTACGGAATTGTAAATAAAGAGTTCAAATTAGCTCATTTTTATTACGACGTAGATGAATGGGAGTTGTATGATAGGTTAAATGATCCAAATGAAATGAATAATGTATATAATGATCCGATATATAAAGGGGTAGTTGAGAAATTATCTCTTGAGTTAAAAGAAATGAGAATTAAATACAAAGATTCTGAAGAATTGGATAAAAGTTTTATTTATTAAAAGTGTAATTATGAAAAATTATAAATATTGTTTTTTTAGTGTTGTTTTTACACTATTAGTAATAAATATAAATGCTCAGATTAAAGTAGGTCCACTTTTTTCTAATGACATGATATTACAAAGAAATTCAGAAGTTCCTATATGGGGGGAGGCAGATGCTAATCAAGAAATATCTATTCAATCTAGTTGGAATCAGAAAAAAACAACCACTAAAGCAGATAGTGATGGGAATTGGTCAGTAAAAATAGAAACACCAGAAGCTGGTGGTCCGTACAATATTGATATAATATCCTCTAATTCTAATGTTAAACTATCTAATGTTTTGATTGGGGAGGTTTGGATCACATCGGGTCAATCCAATATGCAAATGACTCTAAATGGTTATACTCATGAACCTGTTTTGGGGTCATTAGATATGATTGCTAATGCCAATAATACTAATATTCGTCTTTTTACTTTTAAACGTGTTACAAGCAAAAAACCAATAAGAGATGTAAGTGGAAAATGGTTAGTTTCTAATTCAGAAAATACTGCTGTTTTTAGTGTAATAGGATATTCTTTTGCTAATTATCTTAATAAAGTGCTGGATATACCTATTGGAATTATTAATACTTCTTGGGGCGGTACCCCAGCTGAAGCTTGGACAGATAATAAAACTTTAGTAGAAAATTTTAAAAAATCTGAAATTAAAAATTTTCGAGAAGGAAAACCTAAGAATCATGATCCCTCAGTTCTTTTTAATGGTATGATTAATCCTCTGATTCCATTTAAAATCCGAGGAGCTCTTTGGTATCAAGGAGAAAGCAACGTAAGTAGGGCAAATAATTACACTAAACTTATGAATGTGATGATAGATGGCTGGAGAAGAGAATGGAATCAAGGATCTTTTCCTTTTTATTTTGTTCAAATTGCTCCATTTAGATATAGTGGAAGTGATAATAGTGAATCTGCTTATTTAAGAGAGGCACAACTAAAAACAATGCTACAAACGAAAAATTCAGGAATGGCAGTAACATTAGATATTGGCAAGGAATTTAGTATTCATCCTGACAAAAAAATCATAATTGGTAAAAGACTTGCATACTGGGCACTAGCAAACGATTACAAAGTAAAAGGGGTTTCATTTTCAGGTCCAGTTTATAAATCAATTGAAATTAATGAAGATAAAGCTATAGTTGATTTTGATTACGCTGAATCAGGATTCATTTTTTTAAATAGTAAAATAAATGGTTTTGAAATTGCTGGAGAGGATAAAGTCTTTCATCCTGCTTCTGTAAAAGTTATGTATGGAAAAAAAAATTCGACACTTACAATAACTAGTGATAAAGTTAAGAAGCCTGTTGCCGTTAGGTATGGATGGAAAAATTATGTAGAAGGAAACCTTTATAATACAAAAGGGCTACCTGCCTCATCATTTAGATCTGATAATTGGTAATTTATTTGGAAATACTTTTTATATAACTTTTTATAGAGTTTAGATAGTTATTGAACAGTTTATCATCATCATAAACTTTTCTTATTCCTCTAGTTCCTTCAAATGAACAAATTAAAAGAGTAGCAGCAGCAGCAGAATCTACATCATTTTTAATTTCATTTTTTTCTTTACCCTTTTCAATTGTTTGCACTAAAACTTTATACCAATCATCCATTAGTTTTCTTAGAGGAGGTCTAAAGTCATCAATAGAACATCCAGTTTCATTAATTAAATTATTTGCAGGACAACCTAACTCTTTTTCTTTTTCAGAAAATTTTTTAATTCTTTCAGTAAAAATATATAATAAAAGTTTGGGTATGTTTTTGTTTTTATAATCTTCTAACGGAACAATAAATCCATCTTGAATTCTCTTTGTTATAATATTTTCAATAACTTTTATTCCGATTTCATGCTTATTTTTAAAATGATGATAAAAAGCTCCTTTAGAAAGAGAAGTTTCTCTCATTATATCAGGAATATTAGTGCTTTTAAATCCGTTAGAATAAAACATTTCAAATGATTTATTTATTATTAAATCTTGAGTTGCTTTCGATTTAAGACTTTGTTTCATAGTAACTTTAAATAACCTAGAATTTCGGAGAATGCTTTAATTTATTTTTGACTTTTCAAATTGGATAACTATCTCTTTGTTAAAAGTTTAGACAATAAATTTTTATTGAAGGTACAAAACTTTAGCAAATAAATGTTATAAAAAAATACTAATTAGTATGTTTTTATAAAAAAGTTTATATTAGTACAATAATCATAAATCTAAAACATGAAAAAACTAAATTTAATTTTGATATTGTTAGTTACATTAACAATTTCAGCTCAAAGTGTTGTTGAGATCACATATCTTGATATTCCTGCAACAAAGATTGGAGAATTTCTTAAGTCACATAAAAAAATTACTGACATGTCTCAGAGTGAAGAGAGAACCATTAAAGCATCATGGGTCTATAGACATTGGTACGGGTCCGGTGCTAGTGTAATTATATATGATCTATATGATTCGGCAGAAGATGCTGTAAAAGATGATTTATTTGCTGCTCTTAGAAAGAATGTAGATAAACTGTCTGAAGAAGATAAAAAAGAAATGACTAATACATTTAATGAATGGTGGTCAGGTTTTAATAATCATTGGGATGAAATGAGAATCATTGACTTAGATAAGTATCGTGTTTTTAAAGAAAATGTTGACTGGGATATTCCATTTGTTTATGTTGAAGGCAATTATAATTCCAGTGGATCTAATCAAGATTTGGCTGATGCTTTTATGGACTGGTCTATAAAGCCTGGTGTTAAGGATGGACTTATGCTAGGTGGAGGAGCATCTTTCCATTATAAAGGAACTGGAAGTGATGTTCAGTTTTTTAGTACTTATAAAGATATAATGGATTTTGCAAAATCAATAAGTTCTGCAGGTTCTGATAACTCTGAAGCTAGATCAAAATTTTGGAGTCTTGTTGAAGGATCTCATAATGATCAAATATTAATCCATGTTGGTCATCTAGAAAACGGAAAATTTAATTTAGCAGGAAAAGACAGATAGTTAAATTAAGAATTTTTATATTTAAAATATAAACTAGAAAACCCAAGTTTATTCTTGGGTTTTTTTTTTAATAATTAATTAAAAATATATAAAATGAACACAGAAAAAAACATTATAAAAATAAGAGTTCACGATGGAATAGTTGGACTTTTAAATATGGGTTCCATTTTGCTTGCGAGTCAATTTGGATTAAATTGGATATATGTTGCAGTGGCTGTTGCTATATTACAAATTGCTAGTCCTTTTACAAAGTTTTGTCCAGTTTATACTATATTAAATAAAATTATGCCAAATACAGATCCTATGCAAAATGGTAAATGATATATGATAAAATCAATTCTAACTAGTTTAATAATTATTTGTTTTGCTTTTCAATTATATTCTCAAAACTCTATTTCTTTAACAGATTCTTTAGATATAATGAAAGTGATGAAGTTTCAAGAAAATGCTTGGAATAGTGGAG
>ENA-OREN01000240-OREN01000240.1-marine-metagenome-genome-assembly--contig:-NODE-240-length-83147-cov-8.193969_pt1 | contig 83147 bp, 78 predicted proteins | sample MGYA00248624_ERZ508555 | MGnify/ENA primary metagenome ERZ508555 (study PRJEB26222, sample SAMN06267773) | marine metagenome | isolation source: Saanich Inlet, British Columbia, Canada | place...
TGGGATTTATTTTAGGAATACTATTTGATTGGCAGCTAGCTGTCGTGGCGCTTTATCTAAGCTTTATTAGCGCTTCGATTGTAGGCGTATACCTCCTATTATTTAAGAAAAAACAAATCAAGATATTGCCATTTGCCCCATTTATTGCATTCGGTTCAGTTATATCAGTGGTTTATGGAAATAAAATCATATATGCTTTTTTAAGTATTATATGAATTCGCAAAGGCGCATTGTTGAGTGATTATTTATAATTTTCTGTATGAAACGACTCTGGCTCAAATAAAGGATTGAAGATGAAAAGATTATTACTAATTGCAATATTACTAATTATTGGGTGTTCTGAAAAATCTGTAGATAAAACCACCTTATTTAAGAAAGATGAGCCAATATACGGTGGCAAAAAAAAACTACCTGGAAAATTTATCAAGGCGTCTCTAGGTGCGCCAACTACCGGCGCCGGTCAAGAACCGTCGCTCACTATCGATCGTATTGTTTCACAGCCATCGATCACTGGTACAGCGCCATCCTCTCCCTCCTGGTCAGCCGACAGCCGCCAACTCGCGTTCCTATGGAACGACTCTGGATTGCCACGCCGCGAGATATGGATTGTGAAGAGCGATGGCTCAGGACTGCGCCAGCTCACTTCGGAGATTGAAGGAACGAGAGGCGTAGATATGTTCGTGTGGACCCCTGATGCGACAGACCTTATCTATTTGCGCTCCGGTGACGTTTGGCGCGTGTCTTTCGCGAATGGTGACGGGGAGCGCCTAACGGAGAGCGGGGGCGACAAGTCGAACCTGGCTGTCTCACCTGATGGCCGATATGCTTCCTTCCTTCAAGACGGCGACCTCTGGCTCTTCCATTTAGGAACAAACGCGCTGACCCGGGCGACGGAGGTCAGTGTACCATCCATTTCCAGCGTCCCACTCGGGCGATACAACCGTCCCGACGTCGAGATCGGGCCGTACGTCTGGGGTGGCCCTACATACGCCTGGTCACCCGACAGTCGGACCATTGCGGTACATTACGTCGATCGCCGGAACATGCGAACGGTACCGTTTCCGTATTATCTCGGCAAAGAGACTATTGTAAACAACCTTCGCCGGGGATACCCTGGTGATCCGAACGAGCACCGCACAATCGGTTTCTATGGAGTTGAAAGCGGCGACTTGACGCTGTTGGACCTGCCGGGACCCACGACCAACCGTGTTGTAGCCTTCTCCTGGTCTCCCAATGGAACCTTACTGCTTGATCGTGAGTCGGATACAGCGGTGGATCGTTGGTTGCATACCGTCGACCCAGTTGATGGTCGCATGCAGGAAATCTGGCACGACCATCGAGAAACACGCGTATATACATCCATCGCATCTGCCTGGCACTCAGACGGCGTGCGCGTGGTGTTCCTTAGCGACCTTGGTGATCGTTATGGTCTCTATCTTCTGACTCCTGGAGATAAAACACCGAATCTGCTAACGAATGAGTCTTTCGATGTCATGGGCAAACCCCTCGTGGTGTCGGCTGCAAGCATGATATTTTTCCAGTCCAATGAGCCGAGCCCGTACGAGCGTCAGGTTTTTCGTATCCCAGATGAAGGAGGAACTGCAACGCGCGTCACCACTTTGCCGGGTCAACACCGACCCTACCCGTCACCCGACGGCACAAAGGTAGCGCTTCTTCATAACAGTGACCTGAGCCCGTCAGATCTCTACCTAGTGGACACTCGGAACAGCTTACTCGAGAGCCGAGTCACCACGTCACCTACTCCTGAGTTCATGCGTCGATCTTGGGCCCAGGCACGGTACACGACCTTCCCAAGTCGAATCGATGACTACACACTGCACGCACGCATTCTCGAGCCGGCCGACCTCAAGCCCGGAAAGCGGTATCCTGTCATCTTCGGCCCTGTCTATTCGAACACGGTGCGCAACCGTTGGTCCGGAACGATCGGCCTCATGCAGCAGCTTTTAGTCGAACGCGGCTACATCGTGATCCAGGTTGATGTGCGAGGAAGCACCGGATATGGTCGGGCATTTCGGGAGGAGTTCCTCACAGACTTTGGCGGCAGTGACATCGACGACCTCGAGAGCGCTGTCAATTACCTGTCGACACTGCCTTACGTAGATTCGGAACGAATCGGTATTTGGGGTAGCAGCTACGGTGGAACGCTCACTATCTACTCGCTCTTCAAGAAGCCGGGATTGTACAAGGCCGGAGTCGCCGGAGCTGCAGCGGTGGACCCGTACTTCTTCGGTACCGATGATGTTGCTATAGTGCGACGCCCACAGAGCCATCCAGAGGCGTTCACCCGGGGCGCTGCACAATATGCAGGTAACTTGGAGGATCACCTGCTTATCATCCACGGAATGCAGGATGACGTGGTGCCATTCAAGACGACGGTGGTGCTGGCTGAAGAGTTGATGCGCTTAGGCAAGGACTTTGATTTTGCCTTCGCTCCTGGGGCAACCCATGGCTGGACACGCCCAACCCACTACGCTCGCTACCTATTTGGCAAGCTCGTAGCTCACTTTGATCGGTATCTGGAACCGGGTCCCCAATAGTTTTCTCACTTCGCCAGTAAGCTTAATTATTAATTAAAATGTATTATTCTGTATAAAATTGTTTCTATTAAATATATATTCAAGTGTCGCTTAGTGAGTTAAACCTTATAATTAAATCGTTCTGGAATAAAAAGTATGAAATACCAACCAAAATTGCTTTTAGCCCCTTTATTTTTAATCCTTCTTCTAACTTTATACCAAAAATTCAATAATGAAAAATTCCAAGAAATGCCAATTCCAAATGCAAGGATGCAAGTTGGAGAGGAAGAAGATCCAAATGCTCGCCTAGAATTTGAATGGTTGCGTACAAGAGACCCTCAAACAAATGAGATCCCAGAAAATATTCGCCTTAAGGAAATTGACTTTGTTAAAAATGTTCCTAATCGTAATCAAGTTTCGATGAAGAATGTTCAAGGTGGTGCATCAAATTTGAAAACATTAAACTGGGATCGAAGAGGTCCTTATAATGTTGGTGGGCGTACTAGGGCTATGGCACTTGATGCTACAAATGAGAGTATTATAATTGCCGGTGGAGTTTCAGGCGGTATGTGGAAGACTGTTGATGGAGGGGCAACTTGGAAGAAAACTACTAAACCAGAACAGCTTCATAGTATTACTGCTGTAGCTCAAGACACCCGTACGGGACATACTTCTACTTGGTATTATGGAACGGGAGAATTAAGCGGCAATTCTGCTTCAGCTAGTTTTAGTGCCTGGTATAAAGGCAATGGAATTTACAAATCTACAGATAATGGCGAATCCTGGACTAGCCTAACAAGTACGGCCTCAAATAAACCTCAATCATTTGTTAACACTTTTGATTATGTCAATAATGTTATAGTTAATCCTTTGAATGGATACGTCTTTGTTTCTGGTGTATATGGTCTCAGACGAAGTAAGGATGGTGGAACAACATGGGATTCCCTTTTAGACTCTGAGGCATTAAATGCTTATTACACAGAAATAACGATGAATTCAAAAGGAGTGCTTTACGCTGCTTTAAGTACCCGTGGTATATTTAGATCTGCCGATAATGGAGATACTTGGACAGATATTACACCAAGTTCATTTTCTGTAGTTGGTCGTACGGTAATTGGGCATGCACCTTCCGATGAAAACACAATGTATGTAATAAGTTATTCAAGTTCAACTTCACATCCACTATGGAAGTATACCTATTCATCTGGAGATGGCTCAGGTTCAAATGGAACTTGGACAGATCTTTCACTTAATATTCCTGCGTTTGGCGGAAATGTAGGTGATTTTGATTCTCAAGGCGGCTATGATTTGATTATAAAAGTGAAGCCAGATGATCCAAATTTTGTGGTCATAGGTGGTACAAATGTATATCGGTCATCCGATGGTTTTAGTACTACATCAAATACTAAATGGATTGGTGGTTATGCAACAATTAATAATGTATCAATGTATGACAATCATCATCCAGATCAACATGGCTTTCTTTTCTTGCCTTCAGATCCAAATACCGCATTTTCTAGCCATGATGGAGGTATCAGTAAAACTACAGCTATTAAAGATGATGCTGTTGTTTGGACATCTTTAAGTAATGGTTATTATACGACACAGTTTTATCATGTAGCTATTGATCAATCAGGAACTAAGCCTGATTTAATCATCGGTGGTATGCAAGATAATGCTACTTGGAAATCAAACGTCAATTCTGAAACTCACGTCTGGGTGAATGATGGTACTAGCGGTGATGGTGCTTTTTCTGCTATCGCATTCAATGCACAAGCTGATGTTTGGTCCTCTCAAAAGGGAAATTCATATCTATACGATTACCGGAATCCTTTTAATTATAGTTTTGGATACTCATGGGTCTCTATGAAGCCTTCGTCGGCAACAGGTCAGTTATTTATCAATCCATTTATTTTGAACCAGGCTGATGAAAAGATACTTTTCTATGCTGGAGGTTCCACAATATGGAGAAATAATAATATTGATATTTCTAGTTTTGCAACAGCTAACGCATATTATGCAAGTGATCCATGGGATCAATTAACAAATGCTGCATCAGGCGGTTCAATTAGTGCCTTGGCAACAACAACAACTAGTCCAACTAATCGCTTGTATTATGGAGATAATAAAGGAATACTACGGAAACTAGATAACGCTAATTCTGGAAATGGAAGCCCTACTGATATTACTGGTTCTTTATTTCCTACTGGTGCTTACGTAAGTAATATTGCAGTAAATCCAGAGGACGGTGATGAGCTAATCGCCATCTTTTCAAATTATAGTGTAAAAAGTATCTGGCATTCTGATGATGCTGGAGCAACATGGAGTGATATTGGTGGAAATTTAGAAGAGAATAGCGATGGTTCTGGAAGCGGTCCGTCAGTTCGTGCAGCACTAATTATAAAATTTAAAAATACTCAAATGTATTTTGTTGGTACATCAACGGGTCTTTATTCAACTACAAGTCTCAATGGCGCATCGACTACATGGGTTCAAGAATCTGCAGAATCAATTGGGAATGTGGTGGTGGATGGATTGGTTGGTAGACAAAGTGACGGTTACATTGCTGTGGCTACGCATGGTGCAGGTGTTTTTACAGTGAACTTTAATTCTGCCCCAGTATTAGAAGCGATGAGTGATATAACAGTTTTAGAAGATGGAGTTTATGAAGTAAATCTTAGGGGCACTGATGCTGATGGAGATGCGATTACATATTCCGCAAAATCTAATCCAAATACAGTAACTGCAGAGATAATAGTAGAGTACGATATGCTTAAATTGACACCTAATGCAAACTGGAATGGGGTAGCTACCATCACCGCTTATGCTTCCGATGGGATGGCAATGGATTCAACAACATTTACGCTTACGGTAACCCCAGTAAATGATATTGATGCGGTTGCCGATGTAACCATTGATGAGGATAGTAAAGCCCAAGCTGCCCTTACTACAACTTTTACTGGAACGACTACATTTACAGCTGTTTCAGATTCAAATACAGTGACCACTTCCATTAGTGGATCAACCCTTACTTTGACACCCAATGCAAACTGGAATGGAGCAACTAACATCACCGCTTATGCTTCCGATGGAACTTATAAGGATTCAACAACATTTACGCTTACGGTAAATTCAGTAAATGATATTGCTGCGGTTGATGATGTGACTATTGATGAAGATAATTCAATAGAGGTTACTTTAGTTTCGACTTTTGATGGAACGACTACATTTACAGCTGTTTCAGATTCAAATACAGTCACCACTTCCATTAGTGGATCAACCCTTACTTTGACACCCAAAGCAAACTGGAATGGAGCAACTAATATCACCGCTTATGCTTCCGATGGGACTTATAAGGATTCTACTTCATTTGATTTAACAGTTACTCCAGTTCAAGATGCACCTAGTGCTTTTGAATGGGTGACTAGCAATGTTGCTTCTGATACAATTAATATTAATGAATCCAACCTTGCTGAAACTTATGAGCTTGAATGGTTAGAGAGTACGGATGTGGATGGTGATACTATAGCTTATCTTATATATGCTCAAATAGGTCTTTACTCACCAAAAGAAGAGATGTATGATACGACTAGTATATTAGTTTCTCTTACTTATCAGGAACTTTTAGAAAATGTCTTTGAACCTTTTCCTATGCTTCCAAGAGTTTCAGTTAAGTTTAGCGTAATAGCCACAGATGGTATAGATACAGTAAAAATAACGGGAGATGATAGAAGTATTCTTGTTAACCGTTATGACTATTTAGCACTAGATATGGAAGGTGTTCCAAATGAATTCACCTTACATGAAAACTATCCTAATCCATTTAACCCAACGACGACACTTCGTTTTGATGTACCTGAAGTAAGTGATATAACCGTTACTATATTCAATATGCTTGGGCAAAAGGTAAGAACATTTAATTTGAACAATACTCCTGCAGGTTACCATTCAGTCAAATGGAATGCAACGAATGATTATGGGGATCCTGTTGGTGCAGGTGTTTACTTATACCAACTTCAAGCAAATCAGTTTATTAAAACAAGGAAGATGGTATTGCTTAAATAAACACATAAGTACCATAAATGGAACTTATATAACATATAAGCATATTATATATTGAACTAAGGAGGTTTACGCATGAGGCGTAGCCTCCTTTTTTTTTACAAAAAAAATAAGGATATCAATATGCTTAAAAACAAAAAAGAAACAATTTCAGCAGTTGCATTAGCAGCTATTGCATTTACTGCTGTGATTATTAAAACAAACACAATGAAACCAAATTCTGAAAATGATAACATAACATCTATTCCAGAAATTTCAATGGAAGAATTAGTTTTCATTGATCCAGTAATGCCAGAAGTAGAATTAGTTGAAGAGAAAATTGAATTAGAAAAAGATGAAGAAAGTCTAATTCCATTAATGCCAAAACGAATGACTTTTGGACAAGCATTTGCCATGGCCAGAACAGAATTCGGATCTGGATCATTATTTACCTGGAATGGCACTACTTATACGACAAGTTATGCTGAAGAGTTAACCAAAGATAATATACTACAACCAGATTCAGGCAATGTAAATATCGTCTTAAATACCACTCTGAAAGGAAAGAAAGGAGAAGAGTAGATATGGAATATATCATGGAAAAATTTGAATATATTTTATTATTGGCTGCCTTAGGTGTTGTGATCTATTCACAGCTTCAAATTGCAACTAAAATAGATAATAAGCGTATTTGAATTACATATGATGATTAAAGTCAAGCATGCTAAACTTTGAAGTTGAAGAACAAGGTTGGCTGTTTAATATGGATTGTTTAGCGTGTTTGGCTTTATTTGTTTTATAAGTAAATTATTTATAGATATTATATAATTATAAAAGAGCAGTAAAATATTATTTAATAGAGTTGGTGAGAAATAGATTTATATGAGTCTAAATTTGATTATTTATGCAATATTTGTTTTGTTAATAGCGTTAACAATTCATTTTCTTGAGAATAAGTATCCACTAGAAAACATTAAACGAATTTCTACAATAAAATTTGATTTTATTGTTATTACAACTTCAACTCTATTAGTGTTTTTTATAATGGACCATTTACTCAATGAGAAGATTGTCTCCTTTATTCATAGTTTTGTTGGCTTAGGTGGTAATATTAATTCATGGCCACCATGGATGCGTTTAGTTTTAGCCTTAGTGGTTGGAGACTTTGGTTATTATCTAGTGCATAGGATGATGCATTTACCCTTCTTTTGGAATACACATCGATTTCATCACTCGATAGTAAAGATATACTGGTTTTCAGGATTGAGAACTTCTTTTTTGAATTCATTGATTATTCGTATACCTTATTTAGTTGGATTTCAAATATTTGAGGTGGGATACAAAGAACTCTTAATTGCAAGCATTCTCCTAATAATTGTTAACTTTTGGATTCATGCTAATCTTAAATTGAGGGTAGATAATTTCCTTTCTTATTTTATTATCACGCCTAGATTTCATAGACTTCATCACGTAAATGATGAACAAGTAGCTGGAAATAATTTTGGAAATATTTTTTCTATATGGGATCATTTATTTGGTACTGCCATAATAGATGAATCATGGGATAAATCCGAAAAGGGAGAGATGCTTGAATGGAGAGAAGTCTACAGGCAAATAATAGGATTCTAAACAATTATTTACTCTCTTAATGTAATAACATTGATTCATTAATTGATAAATGACAAACAAAAGTTTATATGCAAAATTTTATTGATCAAAAAATTAGTCTTGAAGAGCCGGGTCATAGATATGTTTTAGAAGAAGACCCTAATTTTGAATTTAAAAGTGTTACAGGTGTAATAAGTAATTACTTTGAACCATTTGTAAAACATGATGTAGCTAATAGACTTGTAACAACCAGTCCAAAATATATGGGTAAGGACCCCAATGAGTTAATTGCTAATTGGGATGCAGCGAGAGACTATGGAACAAAAGTTCATAATGAAATCGAATTATACCTTAATGAAAATTCAAAGCCTGAGGCAATTGAGTCTTTTGCTGCAATTAAATGGTTGGAACAATTCGATACGAATCCTGACATAAAAATTTATCCAGAAGTCATAGTTTATAGTAAAGAATTAAAAATTGCAGGGAGCATTGATATCTTGCTATACAATCAATCAACAAAAAATTATGAGATCATTGATTGGAAAACGTCAAAATCTATTGATAAAACTTCATACGGTGGAAAAATGGGGACACATCCTATTACGAGCCATTTAATGGATTGTAAATATGTTCATTATTCAATTCAATTATCATTCTATCGGTATTTACTTGAAGAATATTATGGTTTGAGAATCAAGAATCAACTAATCGCTCATCTTAGTGGTAACAGTTGTACAATGCATACAGCTAACTATTACCAAAAAGAAGTAGTGAATATTTTGAGTAAAAACAGATAATAGAAATGAAAAATATTTTAGCAAGAGGAGGGATAGAATTTTTAGCAGTTTTTCTTGGCATAGCGCTTTCTTTGTGGGTGGATGATTATCAAGAAGAGAAAGAGATAAGAGTTAGGTTAATGGATGATTATAAAAAAATTCATTCAGAAATAAAGGAAGATATTTTACTTATAGATACTCTTATAACTAGAACTAATGAACTTTTAGACACTGAACTTTATCTAATGAAAGTTTTAGATAGAAAAGAGAAATTTGATTTTGATACTGTAGTTTCAATTATTACAAATTTGGTTGCCCCAACATTCTTTGGAAATATATCTGCATATTCTTCATCGGTCACTAGTGGAAGATTTAATATGTCGACAGAAGATGAAATCACTCAAAAAGTTTCAAAATTATATGAACACTATTATAAACGATTAGTACTGAATGGAGATTTAATTGATCAACGTTCTGAAGCTTTTGACCGGGAACACGCTTTAGAGTTTTTTAAACCAGGTTATAATGCCGCCAATATTGATACTACATCAATTAAAAAATATTTTTTTGGAAATAGATTCCACAATGGTTTATTATTATACCATGATTTTCGCAAACGAAACTATTTAGCACGTCTTAACGATACCAAAATTATTTTATCAGAAACTGATTCAATTTTTAATTTATTTTTTGAAAAACACGAGAAAAATTTATAATAACTAGTATTAGAAGAGGAATTAATAATGAATAATCCCAAACGCTCACTTAATCGATCATTCTATAATAAAATATTAATAGTAATGATACTAGGCTTCTCATTTTCCTATTCACAATCACTTCAAGATATTATAGAAGGTAATCACCGTTCTTCAAAAAATAAAGCACGTGATGAATATAGAAGTCCTTTAGAAACATTACAGTTCTTTGGATTAAAAGATAATATGACTGTTGTAGAAATTTCCCCTGGCGGTGGATGGTATCAAGAAATTTTAGCTCCTTACTTAAATAAAAATGGGCAATACATTAGTGCTACTTATGACCCTGATTCTGAGGAGCAAAGAATAAAAGATAGGTATAAAAGTGAGAGAGATAGGTTAAACGCAAAAAAAGGATTATATGGTAATGCAAAGATGGTTGCTTTTAAGGGTAATGCTTATGGAGAACCTTCTTCAGCTGATATGATATTAACTTTTCGAAATTATCATAATTGGGTAGGTAATTCAGAATTTGAAAAATTAAGAGCCATGTTTAATACACTTAAGCCAGGTGGTATACTTGGTGTTACTGATCATCGAAGTAATTCAATAGTTGATGAGAAAGGATACACATGCGAACCTTGTATGATCAAGGATGCTGAAGCTATTGGTTTTATATACGTTGGTTCTTCTCAAATAAACTCCAATGCAAAAGACACTAAAGATTATCCTGGTGGAGTCTGGAACCTACCGCCGACACTTTCTAAAAATGGATTAGATAAGTCAATATTGAAAAAGAAACAAAAAGAGCTTAAAAAAATTGGTGAAAGTGACCGCTATACTCTCAAATTCATTAAGCCAAGCCTTTGAATTAAAAGATAATAAATTTACAACTTTTGACATTTAGGACAAAAGTGTGTGCCACGTTGACTAACAAAGATCTTACGAATAATAGTATCACATTTTGGACAGCTTTGACCTTGCTTACCAAAAACATTTAAATAGGTTGCAAATTCACCTTTAGTTTTATTTCCTGGTGAAAAATTAATAATGGTAGTTCCATTAAATTTTATTGATTTTTGTAAGATTATTGGAATGGCATTAAATAATCTTTTTATTTTAATACCACTAATCTTATTACAGGGTTTTTCTGGGTGTATTTTGCTTTGCCATAATACTTCATCTACATATATATTTCCTAATCCAGCAATAAACATTTGATTTAATAACTTTGGTTTAATCATACCTCTTGATTTAGCTAGGGTAGTTTTTAAATATTTATAATTGAATGATGAATCAAATGGTTCTGGACCTAATCTATAATTGAGGATACTTAAATCTTTAAAAAAATAAATACGACCGAATTTTCTGTAATCTTTAAAATAAATTTTTGATTTATTTTTGAGATTGATTAATGCAGTAAAATGATTTGTGTTATCAGTTTTATTACACCCAACTTGTAATTGCCCAGTCATACGCAGATGAATACATAAGTGACCATTAGATACATCTATAACTATGTATTTGCCTCTTCTCCAGACCTTAGATATTTTTTGATTAGCTACATGCTTATTTAAATCATTAGAAGAGTGAGTCTCAAAGACTTTCTCATAATTATTTAAATAATCAATTGAATGGATGAACTGGTTTAATAGATATGGCTTGAAGTGGTTAACAACTGATTGAACCTCAGGTAATTCTGGCATTAATCTGTAATCAGTCTAAGGTATTACATTTTATTTTTTGATTTGCTATCACTTTTAAGTGTAAAGCCTTTAGCAAAAGCTTTATCTGAAAATAGCATAGAAAATTTATCTTTGGACTTATTTACTTTTTTCAAACAACCTGGACAACAAAGATCAACTGAAAGACCTTCAACCATGGTTTTTCTCATGTCTTTTGCTTTGTGATGATCATGCCCTGGACTATCACCGGTGATTGGGCAACTAGTTTGTTCATATTGATTTGTTAATACTAATTGAAAGTTAGCAGCCTTTGAGAATTTTTTTGGTGATTCCTCAAAGTCCATTTTACATCCAGCACAACAAAAATAAACTTTTCCATCTTTATACGCACTGCTTTCATCTAGGTCAATTTCATCACCAGTAACAACACATTTAATAGCGGGTGGTGTTTTAGAGGTTTTTTCTTGCGCAGTAAGAAAAAATAAAGAACCCAACAGAATAAATAATATTTTTTTCAAAGTAACTCCTATTTACATAATAGCGATATAAACGATATATATATGTATCGAACTTAATATAATTTATTTTTTATCTAGTAATAAATTGAAAATATTTATTTTTTATTATTTAAGCCTGGTACTTCAGTTTTAGATTGTTGAATGGAAAAAAACGCAATTCTCTTTTTTTGTATATACTTTTTTGCTTGTAGTTCAAAAATTAATATTGAACCGGATTCAAATTATGTTGTTCCAGCTGAGAAAAATTACAGAGAATATTTTAAGAGCAATTATAATAATTTAGATCCACTAGAAGGTATTTGGACTGAATATGTTGTGGGCACATTATATGATGATGGTAAAGTAATAGAACGCAAAGAGATTCCTAAACGAGCTAGATGGATTATTATTAAAAATGGGTCATCATATAAAATATTGAATCAATATGGTGAACAAAATAAATATGTAGCTTCATTTAAGCGTGGTAAGATAAAAAATTATTATACTTTTGATTGTTTAATAATTAAAACTAAAGATCGAATAAATGTAGAAGCTCAACTTATTGATGATACAACAATCGAGATGTCTTATAATGCACCCAGAGGAATATTTGAAGAAAGTTATAAAGAATTTATGTTAGTTGATTTGCCTGAAAGCGAACAAAATAATTTAGAATTATATTGGCAATTTAATTGGCTAAAGACTTTTCCGATTGAATTAGATTAATATTAATTGAGTATTTAGATGTCAAAGAATAAATTAAATAAATTTTCAAGAAGATTATTTATCAAATCAGGTTTAGTTGGCTTAAGTACGCCATTACTTTCTAAATCTTTTGATTTAAAATTAGATAAAGTTGAGCCACCTTTATCCACTTCAGATAAAGATTGGAAATCAATAAGATCTCATTTTATCATTGATAAAAATATTAGTTATATGAATAATGCAAGTTTAGGCATGCCACCTCTAAGTGTAGTTCAATCTATAAATAAAGGTTACCAATCAATTTCTAAAGAACCGTTACATGGAAAACATGATTTGCAGAATCATATTTCTGAATTTGTAATTCCACAGCTTGCAAATACTTTTGGTGTAGGTAGTAAAGAAATTGTGTTAACGCGTAATGCCTCCGAAGCTTTAGATATTCAAGCACATAGTATAAATTTGGAAAGGGGAGATGAAATACTAATTTCATCTCAAGAACATCCTGCAGGACTCAGACCTTGGTTAGTTCGTCAAAAAAATGATGGGATTAAGTTAAAAAAGGTATTTATCCCAAGCCCATTAATAAGTGTCTCTGATACTCTTTCAAGAATTTCTGATGCAATCACATCAAAAACTAAAGCTATTAGTTTTTGTCATGTAACAAGAGGTGGTCATTTATATCCAGTAAAAGAAATAGTTAAAATGGCCAAAAATCGTAATTTATTAACACTTATTGATGGAGCTCAAGCTGCAGGTCAATTTCCAATTAATCTCAAAGAAATTGGATGTGATGCATATTCTGTTAGTTTACATAAGTGGATTCTTGCGCCAGCAGGCACAGGTTTTTTATATATTAATAATGAAGCGAAAGAGCGTGTTACATCTCCTTTTGTACATGAGAATGAACCCGAGCTATCTGGCTTTAACCCTCCAGGTACTAAAGATTTCCCAGTTAGAGCTGCTATTGGTACAGCTCTTGACTATATAAACTCTATTGGGCTTTTAAAAATTGAAAAACGCTGTAGATCCCTTTCGAATTATTTAAAAGCGGGTCTTAGTCAAATTGATAGTATTACAATACTAAGCTCTCCAAATGATCACCTTTCAGCTCCAGGATCAACAATATTTGAGAAGAAAGGTCTTGATGCTTTTGAATCTGTTCCTATGATGGAGAAATTAATTAGTACTCATATTGATGAACATGTAAGAGATGGTCATAATGCAATTAGAGTTTCAACTCATATTTATAATACCAAACAACAAATCGACCGATTACTTGAAGCGCTTTCCTAAATTCTAAAAAATAAAAAATGGACATTATAAAATTACATATTTTTTCAACTGCTATTCTTACAGGTTCAATATGGGTAATTCAGTTAATTCACTATCCAGCTTTTGGATACATTGAGAACAAATTATTTAAATCTTTCATGGCTTTACATATAAGAGGAATTATGCTCTTTGTTTTTCCAGTAATGGTTATTGAAATATCAACGGGTACGTACTTATTGACTCAAGGATATAATTCATCATCATTTGTTTATGCAATGGTAGTATTATATATGATATGGCTGTCTACAGCATTAATATTTAGTAGATATCATTCAAAGCTAAAAGAAAGCAAGGAAAGTGAAATTATATATAAATTAGTAAAGTATAATTGGCTTAGAACAATAGGTTGGACATCACGCTTAATTTTACTTTTTATGATTTAATTATTTGAACTTTTTTTTCCTAAAAAATACAATACTGTATAATAGAAAACCCCAAGGCTAAGAATAAGTATTAAATAATCTGGCCATTCAGGCATTAATTGAGAAAAGTTTGCGCCATTAGGTTTAGAGTAAGTAAACATATAATTAGTGCCAATTAATGAATTAATTATATGCACGAATGATAAAATAAGTGTGGTTAAAACAATTGACCTTAAATAGTCATTTAGTTTAGGTCTAAAACTCCAAAAAAGTGAACGTAATCCAAAAAATAATAAAATACCATGATGCCCATAATACCTTAAAAAGATATACCATGGTTCAGTGCCAAACATTATGGTATTTAAAAAAGCAGCGGTTGCTGACCATATACCTGCGAAATAAAACCAACCGTTAATTTTTTCATGATTAAAAAAAAGATAGGTTATTGCGCTAAGGCTGGTAATGTAAGAAAATTCTAATGGTAAGCTAGATTCAAATGACCAAGTACCATCAATAAGTGCAAAGCATTGGAAAACTATTTCTATTGCAAAAGGTATTAATATAAAAGCATAAATAGATTTTTTACTAAAAGACCAATTGTTAATAAGTTGTAAATAGAGTAGAACGCCAACTATGATTAAAGTAATACATGTTGCTACAATGTGTGACTGTGGAAGATCACTAAAAACACTTAATATACTATTCAAACACTAATTAGCTCTGATCCAATCAATCTCAAGTTCAAAAGGACCCGTTTGTTTATCTGAAAGCATAAAACCAATCTCTTTAATTACCATTTCTGATAGTAATGGCATATCATTTAAATAATATCCTCTGTAAAGCGGATAAAAATCTTTAATCATTAATTCTTTCTCAATCCATTTATTTTTAACTGTATTAAATGTATGTGTATAGGAAGCCCAATTTGATGTATTACCTCTTACACGAAAACTATACTGTCTACCATCACCTTTGATTCTAATTGTTATGGATTTAACATTTGTTAAATCAGGAGGATAGTATGCTCTAATAGAAGAGAAACCACCATTATTCTGTAGTGAAAGGTAACCATTAAAGACACCATAAAGATTATTTTTTAATTTCAAAGTAGCATCAGATCGCCCACCCATTACAGAATCATTTACAATTTTCCAGTTTAGTAAATTTTTTGAATCAAAATCTTCCATTATAACTTCACCTTCAATAAATTTAGCTGAGCTATTTTCGACGTTAGGTAGATCACAACCAATGAGTAAAGCTAGGCAATTTGCTAAAAGAATATTTTTCATTTGAGAACTCCTTATTAGTATTTTAAGCGTTATGAGCGTTATTTATGTTGTAAAATTATTATTTTATTAATAATTTAGCAAGTCTTTTTTAATATTTGAAAGGTTTATAGAATGAAAAGAAGAGAGTTTATAGGTGAAGCTTGCCGATTTGCTGTTTTGTGTTCATCACCGTTAATGTTGTCAACATTACAATCTTGTGAAGACGTGAATAACGAGTCTAATGATGACTTTAATAATATTAATGAGGACACTCTTGAGTTTAATTTAGAGCAAAGTCCTTTTGATAAATTAAAAGTAGTGGGTGGTTCCGTTGCTACTCAAGGCAATAGCTTTGACTCTAATGGTATTCTTTTATTTAGACAATCTGAAAGTATAATTTTAGCATTTAGTAGACGTTGTACTCATGCAGGAGCAACGCTTAATGCCTTTAGTAATGGTTCTTCTAGTTGTTCAAGCCATGGTTCAGAATTTAATCTATCAGGTGAACCAACAAAAGGACCAGCAAGTTTAAAACTTGATCAATACATTGTTGAGATTGTAAGTAATATAATTAAAGTATCTAAATCCTAATTTTTTTAATGAGCCATTTAAAATTATTTCCACTCAGCCTTGTTTCATTTCCAACAAAAATTGTTCCGTTACACATTTTTGAAGAACGGTATAAAATTTTAATCTCAGAATGTATAAACAACAAAAGTGAATTTGGTATTGTTTATCAGAATAATAATTCTCTTGCTGACTTTGGTTGTTCTATGAAAGTATTAAAGGTAGTTAAAAATTACCCTGATGGCAGGATGGATATCATATCAAAAGGCAAAAATATTTTTAAACTTAATTCTCAATACCTGATGCTTCTCATTTTGAATCATAGCTAAATTTAGAATTCACATTTATTAATTTTTATATTAAAATAACAAAAAACGAAAGAAACCTATGGAACAATACTTATTACTAATTTTAAAAATTCTTGTAGCCACTTCAATATTCTTTGTTTGGGTAATTAGATATGATAATATAATTAAAGAATTTGAAAATTATAATTATCCGGACTGGTTAAGAGATCTCGTAGGTATATTAAAACTTTCCTTTGGTCTTATGTTGATTTTGGATGATAGACTTATCATCTTAACTGGTGCAACAGGTTTAGTGTTTCTTATGCTAGCAGCTGTAGGTACCCATATTAAAGTTAAAAATAACTTAAACCATGCTTTGCCTGCAATCTCACAAATTTTTATGAATGGATTAATCTTTTATTTAACTTATTAATATAAAAGATATCTCATTATGATTACTATTTTATCACCTGCTAAAAAATTATCTAAAGATTGCTTTGAGCATGAATATGATTCTACCCAACCTGAACATTTAAAGTATTCAGAAAAATTAATTTCAATTCTTAAAAGTTTTGAACCTCCAACCTTAATGGAAGTAATGGGTATAAGTGAAAATCTTTCTCTATTAAATTGGGAACGATTTCAAAATTGGGAGACTCCTTTCTCTAGTAATAATTCACGCCAAGCAATTTTTACTTTTCAAGGTGATACTTATGCAGGTTTAGATGCTGATACTTTAAGTGAAAATGAAATATTATTTGCACAAAAACACTCGCGTATTTTATCCGGCCTGTATGGATTATTAAAGCCACTCGATTTAATTATGCCTTATCGTTTAGAAATGGGTACGAAATTAAAAAATGATAGCGGTGAAAATCTTTATGCATTCTGGGGTGATGAATTATCTAAATCTTTAAGTCTTGAGTTAAAAAGTCATGATGAAAAGTTTATCGTTAACTGTGCTTCAGTTGAATATTTTAAATCAGTAAATAATGAAGCATTAACTACTGAAATCATAACTCCTATTTTTAAAGAGATTAAAAATGGTAAAGTCAGAATTATATCAATTTTTGCAAAAAAAGCACGTGGTATGATGGCACGCTTTATCATAAAAAATCAAATCAACAACCCCAATGATATTTTACATTTTAATTATGGTGGCTATACTTATGACAAATCTTTATCTAGTATTAAATCACCAGTGTTTACACGGCAACAACCTTAAAATTATGTAAAATTTTCAATTAAGCTTTTAGTGTCGCCTATTATTTCTAAAGCACCATTTGAAGATTTCCCTTCAGCAATAATTTTATTTCCTTTTTTTAATTTAAACCTAATTTTTGCATCAAGATTTTCTGCCACTTTTTCTTTCATGTCGAATTTATCGGGAGCAAATAATATGCCGGTTTTTGAACCTTTGTAAAGTTGAATTTGAAGATCAAGATCAGCTTGTTTAATGTGACAAGAAAACTCATTTTCATTATATGTTACTAAATCAACTTTGGATCCTCTATAAGGAGTAAATCGATATAAAAAATCATTTACTTGAAGACCAACAATGAAACCTGAAAATTCTGATTTACGCCAAGGAATTGTTGCTATTGATACTGAAAGACTTATTCCGGGCAACTCAAAATGATTAGATTGAGCCCAAACCCAATTTTTTGGAAAATTCGTACCCCAATCTTTTTCAATATATCCTCTTCCATTGTCAAACAAATATGATTTACCATTAATATCAATTTCACCTTTTAAATGATGATCCATACTTAAAATCCCATGAAAACATTCCATTGTTGGTACATAAGCATACCAACCCATGCATCCAGGTTCTAAAATTGACACTGGCCAAGGTTTTATATTTTGATTTTGAACATGTCCTTTAGCTACAATTGTGTCAGTGTTAATATTTAAAATGATTTCATTTAATGAGAAAAAATTAGCGCCTAATTGCAATTCATATTTATTTGGGTGGCAGATAAATTCTTCTGGAGAAAATGTTATATAATCCACATTTCCATTTTGTCCATTAAAGATCATGATGAAGGCAGTTTCATAATCTATTAAACCGCTTTTATAAATTCCAGGTATTAAAACAATCGATTGACCATTTGGCATAGATATTTTATGATACCAACCTTCAAAAAAAGGTCTTTTATTTAAAGTGCCATGATATTGAGCAGGGTTTTTTATGAACATAGATAATTATTAATTAATTTTTTTCAATCAAAACATTTACATTAAATATTGGCTTAAATTTAGCACTATGGCTGAATCATTTGCTTTAATTCTTGCAGCTTTTTTAACCTCAGCGTTATCTGCTATTATTGGAATGGGGGGCGGTATTACGTTGCTAGGTATAATGGCAATTATAATGCCAGATGGATATTTAGTAGTAGCATATCATGGAATTATTCAACTGGTAAGTAATGTTACTAGATTAACAGTTTATCGTGAGCACATTGAAAAAAAGATTATAAAGAAGTATTTTTTTGGCATTGTTCCAGGTTTATTAATTGCTGGAATGATTATATATTTCTTAACTATTTTTTTTAAAGTTTCTTCTGCTGATCAAATTCAAATAGATTATTTAAAATCGTTAATAGGTATCTATATAATTTGGTTTCTCTATATCAGAAAGAAAGGTAAAGCTATTTCTGAAAGTGCTTTTATTTGGATGGGAGGGCTAAGTGGATTAGTCACTGTCTTTGTAGGAGCTGCTGGTCCGTTAATTGCGCCACTATTTATAAATTCAAATTTAAAGAAGCATTCTGTGATTGCTACAAAAGCTGTATGTCAAGCATTTGGCCACTTAGGGAAAATACCTATTTTCATTTTTTTATTTAATGTCAATTATGTATCTGATTGGAAAATAATTATTCCATTAGTTATTGCAGTTTACTTTGGAACAAAATTTGGGAAAAAAATGTTGGGTAAACTTCCTGAGTCAATATTTCAAACTATTTTTCGTGTTGCATTAACCATAATTGCATTAAGGTTAATAAGTATTGAGTTAATATCTCTATTATGAAACTTTTTGTTTTATTAATTATTGTTTTCTTTGGATGTGATAATAATTACAAAAATGATTTCAAGTTATTAGAAAAAATATTTATGTCGATGAAGAAAGATTTCCCTGAAATTGTTTCACAGCCTGACTTATATCGAATTCAAATAATCTATACTCAAATTGATAGAGCCACTAACCAGCAACCTTACTTTACAACATTTGAATATGGAGTTGATCCAAACAAATATTTTTATCCTGCTAGTACTGTAAAATTTCCTTCTACAGTATTGGCTTTAGAAAAACTCAAAACCTACTCTTCAAAAAATATTAAGATTAATAAGGATACATATTTAACCATTGGAAATGGCTATGGAGAGATGACAAAAGTTGAAGAGGACATAACTTCTATTAACAGTAAAGCATCTATAGGTCATTATATTAAAAAAATTCTAGTAATATCAGATGATGATGCTTTTAATCGTATTTATGAATTTTTAGGTCAAGAATACTTCAATAAACGTATGTGGAATATCGGTTATAATGATTTTAGAGTAAGGCATCGATTGTCTATTGCATTATCAACTGAGGAAAATCAATATACAAATCCATTCTATTTTTATAATAATTTAGGTGAAATGATTTTCAATCAACCAATGCAGCACTCAAAACTTAAATTTAAAATATCCACGGTGGATAATTTTATTGGAAATGGATATTACAAAAATAGTAAAAAGTATGACCAACCTATGGATTTTACAGAAAAAAATTATTTTAAACTTTCAGATCAGCAAAAATTTTTACGACAGATAATTTTTCCAGATATAGTGAATGATGATAAAAAAATAAATTTAAGTACATCAGATTACTATTTTTTATATGAATGGATGCAAAAATTGCCAAGGGAAAGTATTTACCCAAGCTATAATGACTATTCTAGATATAGTGATGGTTACTGTAAATTTTTTATTTTTGGTGATACACCTAATAAAGTTCCTGAAAACATCCATATTTTTAATAGTGTAGGCTGGGCATATGGTTTTCTAATAGATAATGCTTACATAATTGATACTGAAAATGATGTAGAGTTTTTTCTTTCTGCTGTTATTTATATTAATGAAAATGAGATATTAAATGATGACCAATATCAGTACTCTGAACTAGGACTTCCGTTTTTAAGCAAACTTGGTAAAAATATATATAATTATGAATTAAATAGAAAAAAGGAAGTGAAACCTGACTTTACTCGATTTTTACATAATTAACTGAACATTTTTTATTTGACTATTTAGATTCTTTATATCAATTATATTGACCAAATTCGTTGGCTTTATTTGAAGCTAAATTCACTGATTGAAAGAAAATAATAATGAGAAAAAATAATTTTAGAAATATTGCTATCATTGCACACGTTGATCATGGAAAAACAACTCTTGTGGACGGACTTTTAGGTCAGTCTGGCACTTTTAAGGCACACCAAGAGATTGAAAGTCGTATTATGGATTCTATGGATCTTGAAAAAGAACGTGGTATTACAATTACAGCCAAGAATACAGCTATCCATTATGAAGGTATTAAAATAAATATCATGGATACACCAGGGCACGCTGACTTTGGAGGTGAGGTAGAAAGAAGTTTGAATTTAGTTGATGGTGCTCTATTGCTAGTAGATGCGAGTGAAGGGCCCTTACCTCAGACAAGATTTGTACTTAAAAAGACCCTAGAAAGAAACTTACCAGTTATTCTTGTTATTAATAAAATTGATAGATCAGACGCTCGTATTGAAGAAGTTGTTAATGAAGTTTATGATTTATTTATAGACCTTGATGCCAATGATGAGCAAATAGATTTTCCAATACTTTACACTATTGCTAAAGATGGTATAGCCCATGAAGATTTAAATGATGGCTCAACCACTCTTAAGCCTTTATTCGATTCTATTTTAAATAATATAAAAGGCCCTGTAGCTGATGATAGTCAAACGCCTCAATTTTTAGTTACCAATTTAGACTACGACCCATATGTTGGTCAGGTTGCGATTGGAAGATTAAACCATGGTACTTTATCCATGAATCAATCTTATTCGCTTTGCGGTGAAGATGAAATTCGTAATAATCAAAAATTTTCTGCTTTATATACTTTTGAGGGACTTAAAAAAGTTCAAGTTGAAAAACTTGAAGCAGGAGATATTATTGCTGTAGCTGGTATTGAAGATGTTACAATAGGTGATACTATATCATCCAATGAAAGTCCAAAACCGTTACCACGGATCATGATTGATGAGCCAACTGTTTCAATGCTATTTTATGTAAATAATGGACCTTTTGCAGGTAAAGAAGGAAAGTACCTTACTTCTAGAAACATAAGTGAACGTTTAGATAGAGAAATATTAGGGAATGTTTCTTTGCAAGTTCATAAAACGGATCGAACTGATGTATTTGAAGTTCGTGGGAGAGGTGAATTGCAGATGGCCGTACTGATTGAAACAATGCGAAGGGAAGGTTATGAGTTTATGGTTTCAAAACCACGTGTCATTACTCATGAAAAAGATGGCAAGACTATGGAGCCAATGGAAAAAGTTTTTCTTGATATACCAGAAGATAAAGTCGGAGTAATTACAGAGAAATTGTCTATTCGTAAAGGAAGAATGGACAATTTGGTAAATCATGGCCATGGAAGAGTTTCAATGGATTTTATTATACCTTCAAGAGGATTAATTGGCTTTAGAAGTCAATTTTTAACTGATACTCAAGGCGCTGGTATAATGAATAAGCTTTTTGATGGTTATGCACCATGGTTTGGTCCAATTCCTCAACGAATAAGTGGTGCCATGATTTCTGATAGAAAAGGAAAAGTAACAACTTATGCTTGCCTAGGTATGGTTGATAGGGGTGAGCTTTTTATTGAGGTTGGTACAGAAGTTTATGATGGAATGATAATTGGTGTGAGAAATAGGACTGAAGATCTTTCTGTAAATATCACTAGAGAAAAGAAACTTACAAATATGAGAGCAGCTTCTTCAGATTCAACTGTAGTTTTACGTCCTCCAAAGAAATTGTCTTTAGATCAATCTATAGAGTTTATTGCTGAGGATGAGCTAGTTGAAGTTACTCCAGATTCAATAAGACTACGTAAAATGGAGTTAGATGCCAATAAAAGAGCATCAGATCATAGAAAAGCAAAGTATGCCAGTTAATTCTTTTTGACTTAACTAATTGTCCTTTATCTTCAACCATGAGGAAGTGGGAAAAAATAACCAAATTCATCCTGATTCAAATATTTGTCAGTTTGCTTTTTAGTCAAAAAAATTCCCCCCCTAATATTGTTTTCTTATTCGCTGATGATGCTGGTTATGCGGATTTTGGCTTTCAAGGTAGTGCCAAATTTGATACTCCAAACCTAGATGCACTTGCCAGTAAGAGCGTTAAATTTACTCAAGCATACACAACAGCAGCAGTTTGCGGCCCTTCTAGAGCTGGACTAATGACTGGTCGATATCAACAGCGTTTTGGAGTAGAAGAGAACAATGTGCCCTCCTATATGAGCCCCGCTGGTCTTACTGGTGCTGATATGGGTTTACCTTTAGATCAGAGAACTATTGCAGATCATCTTGAAAAAGCTGGATATAAATCAATTTATTTAGGTAAATGGCACTTGGGTGGTGCTGATCGTTATCATCCTTTAAAGCGCGGTTTTGATGAATTCTATGGTTTTCGTGGAGGTGCACGTTCTTATTGGCCCTATGAATCACCACCAACTGATCCGCTGAGAAAGTGGGAAAGAGATTATAAAAACTTTAATGAGCATGAAGGCTATTTAACCGATGCTATTGCAGACGAAGCTTTGGAGGCTATTGAAAGGCATCAGGATAATCCATTTTTTTTATTTGTATCTTTTAATGCAGTCCATACCCCGATGGATTACCTAGAAAATGATCTTCCAAATACTAATATCCAACTTTCTCAAAAACGTCAGCAACTTTATGCAATGACGAAAGCAATGGATAGGGCATGTGGCCAAATTATTGATAAATTAGAAGAATTGGGACTAGTTGAAAATACTTTAATCGTTTTTTCAAATGACAATGGAGGTGCATGGATTAACGATTCTTCGAACTATCCGCTAAGCGGCGTAAAAGGCACTCATTTAGAAGGAGGGATTCGTGTACCTTTATTATTACGATATGGCAATAGGTTTGAAGGAGGTACTACTTTTGATGATCCAGTTAGCACATTTGATCTTTTACCTACATTTGTTGATGTAGCAAGAGGCGATAAAAAAGATTTAAAAAACGTAGATGGTGTAAGTCTAATTCCTTTTCTTAATGGAAAGAAAAATTATCGTCCACACAAAACACTTTATTGGAAAAAAGAAACTAGGGCCGCAATTCGTGATGGTGATTGGAAATTGATTCGGTTGCCCGATCGTCCTGCAATGCTTTTTAATATTGCCAAAGACCCCATCGAAGCATTTGACTTGGCAAGTAAACGTCCTGAAAAAGTCAAAACATTGTATAAAAAACTTTTTAATTGGGAAGTTACCTTAAAGCGTTCATTATGGATGACAAAACGTCAAAATAGTAAGCGAGCTATTGAAACATTTGATAAATATAGGTAATCATGTATAGATTTAAACAAATTATATTATATTCAATAATATATATATTTAGCACTATATTTATCTCATGTGATAAATTAAAAGAACAACCTAATATTATTTATATCTTGGCAGATGATTTGGGCTATGGTGAGTTAGGAGTTTTTGGCCAAAAAATAATAGAAACGCCTAATATAGATGCTTTGGCAAATAATGGAATGATTTTTACAGATCATTATTCTGGTTCGCCAGTGTGTGCCCCTTCAAGATCAGTTTTCATAACTGGTCAACATACAGGCCATACCCCAATTCGAGGAAATGATGAGTGGAAAGAACGAGGTGATACATGGAATTATCAGGCAATGTTTGATAATCCATTTTTAGAAGGACAACGCCCCATTCCTGATAGCACAATCACCATTGCTGAAGTGTTTAAGTCTGCTGGATACGTAACAGGCATGGTTGGTAAGTGGGGACTTGGAGCACCAACAACTGAGGGGCTACCTAATCGTCAGGGCTTTGATTTTTTCTACGGTTATAACTGTCAACGACAAGCGCATACACTTTTCCCTATGCATTTATGGAGAAATGAAGAAAGACACTTGCTAAATAATAAGAATATTCCTCCTCATGCAAATCTCAAAGATGGTGTAAATCCCAACGATGAATCTAGCTATGCTGATTTTCATTTGAACGATTATGCACCTGAGTTAATGCATAATGAAGCATTAACTTTTTTAGAGGATAATAAAGATAATCCATTCTTCCTTTATTATGCATCACCTCTTCCTCATGTACCACTCCAGGCGCCGAAAAAATGGGTTAATTACTATAAAAAAAAGTTAGGAGATGAAGAGCCTTATACTGGAAAATCATATTTTCCAAATCAGACACCAAGAGCAACTTATGCGGCAATGATTTCTTATTTAGATGAACAAGTAGGGGACTTAGTAAATAAATTAAAAGAAATTGGCCAATTCAATAATACGCTAATTATTTTTACTAGTGATAATGGTCCAACTTACACAGGAGGAGCAGATACTGAATTTTTTGAGAGTGCAAGACCTTTTAAAACAACTCTTGGATGGGCAAAAGGTTTTGTTAATGAGGGCGGAATAAGAGTTCCAATGATTGCAAGTTGGCCCGGAAAAATAAAGTCAGGATCAAAATCAAATCAAATATCCGCTTTTCAAGATATGATGCCAACTTTTTGTGATATAGTAGGGATAGACCCACCAGAGAATATTGATGGAATAAGCATAAAGGCTACTTTTCTTGGAGATTATCAAAAAGTCAACCATGACTACCTTTATTGGGAATTCCCGGCATATAAAGGTCAGCAGGCTGTAAGGATGGGAAAGTGGAAAGGAATTCGAAAGAATATTTTTGAAGGGAATATGTCTATAGAGCTTTATAATTTAGATTTAGATCATAAAGAGCAAAACAATGTTGCTTTGAGTTATCCTGAAATAGTTGATAAAATTTCAAATATCATGATTGAAGCTCATTATCCATCGTCAATATTACGTTTCAAGTTTCCTCAGCTGGGAGATTAGTATGAAAAAATGGATTTCATATAAGCCTGAACTGCAAAATAAAAATTTTGATGTAATCATAATTGGTTCAGGAATGAGTGGTCTTACTACCGCAGTTTTACTAGCGCAAAATAATTACAAGGTTTTGGTTCTGGAAAAACATTTTAAAGTAGGGGGTTTCACACATACTTTTAAAAGAAATCAATATGAATGGGATGTTGGTATCCACTACATTGGTGAAGTACATAATAAAAAGTCCCACACACGTAAATTATTTGATAAAATAACAGGAGGAAAACTTGAGTGGTCCAAGATGGATAATAATTATGATCGCATAATTTTTCCTGATCAATCATATGATTTTATTGCCCCAAAAGAAAATTTCATTAAAAAATTATGTGAGTATTTTCCTGAGGAAAAATCTGCAATTAATAATTATATAAGTATTTTAAATGTGCAATCTAAAAATAGTAAAAAATTCTTTGCTAGTAAACTTTTACCTAAGTGGTTATATCTATTAGTTGGAAGAAATATGACAAAAAATTTCTTCAAAAACTCTGACAAAACAACAAGAGAAGCCCTTGACGAAATAACTAATAATAAAAAACTGCAAAGTGTTCTTACTGGACAATGGGGTGATTATGGTTTACCCCCTAAACGCAGTAGTTTTGCTATGCATGCAATGGTTGCTCGTCACTACTTAGATGGTGCTAACTATCCTATTGGAGGCTCAAGAATGATAGGTGAATATGCCACAGATCTTTTAGAATCTTTAGGAGGAAAAGTTGTTGTCAATGCTGATGTAAGCGAGATAATAGTTAAAAATAATAAAGCTATTGGAGTGAAGCTTGAGAATGGTAATGAACTAATGGCAAAAAAAGTAGTGAGTAGTGCAGGAGTTGTTAATACAATTAATACTTTTTTAAGAAATTATTCAAAAAGCAAAGAAAAAAAATTGCAATTAAATAAAGTTCAACCAACAGAAAGTTATGTTTGTCTCTACATGGGATTAAATAAAACTGCAGAAGAATTAAATCTTAAAACAACAAATCTTTGGATTTATCCTGGATATGACCATGACCAAAATGTTATTAATTACCAATCTGATCCTAATGGTGAATTCCCAGTCGTTTATATTTCATTTCCGTCAGCTAAAGACCCTGCTTGGAATAAAAACCATCCTGGATGTGCGACAATGGAAGCTATTACACTTGGTCGATGGGATTGGTACAAAGAATGGGAACAAAAACCATGGAAAAAGCGTGGTGAGTCCTATGAAAAATTTAAAGAGTCAATTTCTAATAAAATATTGGATGTTGTTTATAAGAATGTTCCACAAATTAAAAATGCTATGGATTATTATGAATTATCAACGCCTCTGTCAGTTAGAGATATGGCGCATTATCCTCAAGGAGAAATGTATGGTCTAGACCATACATCAAAAAGATTTAGACAAGATTGGCTAAGACCAAAATCTGGAATTAAAAACTTATTTGTAACAGGTCAAGATATAACAACTGTTGGTCTTACAAGTGCTCTCTTTTCTGGTTTATTAACAGCATCTGCTATAACAAATAAAAACCTGATGAAAAGTATCTAATTATATTTCTGATGAATATTTTACAATCATAATTTCTGACTTAAGATTTTCTAGGAGTTTCAATGTATAAAACAATTATTAGTATTCTTTTATTTATTTCAGCACTGCATGGTGATAATATTAAATCGCCTGCGGCTTTTTTAGGCTATGGGTTAGGAGAAAAATTTACTTTTCATCACAAAGTAGTTTCATATTTCAAACATGTTTCAGATGCTTCTCCAAATGTCAAATTAATTTCTTATGGAAAGACATATGAACAACGGCCTTTGTTAGTTGCAGTAATTTCAAGTGAAGAAAATATTAATATCATTGAAGATATTCGTTTGGATAATCTAAAAAGAGCAGGCGTCATTAAAGGTAAAACTACTGATAGTAAAGTAGGTATTGTTTGGCTGAGTTATAATGTTCACGGCAATGAAGCAAATTCTACAGAAGCTGCTATGAAAACTCTTTATGCATTAACCAATAAAGAAAACAAAGAAGCTCAAGCTTGGCTAGAGAACACTGTTGTCATTCTTGATCCATGTATTAATCCTGATGGTAGAGATAGGTATGCAAATTGGTTTAGGATGACAGCTAGCAGATGGCCGGATGCTAATCCACTTTCCATAGAACATATGGAACCTTGGCCGGGTGGTAGAACTAATCACTACTATTTTGATTTAAATAGAGATTGGGCTTGGCAAACGCAAATCGAATCTCAATCTAGAATTAAATTATATAATCAGTGGCTTCCTCATATTCATGTCGACTTTCATGAGCAAGGTGTGAATAGTCCATATTATTTCGCTCCTGCAGCTGAACCTTTTCATGAATACATAACTGATTGGCAAAGAGAATTGCAAACAATGATTGGAAAGAATCATTCGAAATATTTTGATAAAAATAGCTGGCTTTATTTTACTAAAGAAGTCTTTGATTTATTGTATCCTAGTTATGGTGATACCTATCCTACTTATAATGGCGCCATTGGAATGACATATGAACAAGCTGGTCATAGCAGAGGTGGTTTAGCTGTAGAAACAGAAGATGGTGATACACTTACTCTAAATGATAGATTAACTCACCATTATACAACTGGATTATCTACCATAGAAGTAGCATCTAATAATGTTGATAAGATTTTATTAGAATTCTCAAGGTTTTTTGAAGAAGGAAAGAAAAATCCACCTGGTAAATACACTTCTTACATCATATCTAAGAATAATAATGAAGATAAAATAAAAGACTTAAAAAGCTGGCTAAATGCCAATGGAATCGAACATGGTTTAGTAAGTACTTCAAAATCTATTAAAGGGTTTAGTTATCTTAAAGGCAAAACTGAGCAATTAAAAGTAACAAAAGGTGATATTATCATTTCTGCAAAACAATCTAAATCAGTTTTGGTTCAAATTCTTTTTGAACCTCAAACTACATTAAGAGATACAATGACTTATGATATAACTGCATGGTCAATACCTTATGTATTTGGGCTTAAGTCATATGCGGTAAAAAGCGATGTTAAATTTTCGAAAGCTCGATACTTTAAGCCAAAATATGAAATCGTTGATAAATCACCTTATGCTTATTTACTGCCATGGGAAGGTATTAATGATGTGAGATTCCTCGCTAACTTATTTAAGAATGACATTGTTTCAAGAGTTTCTGAAGAACCATTCAGTATTGAAGGTCGTGAGTTTAATAGAGGAACTTTAGTTATTACTAGAAAAGGTAATGAAAAACATGGCTCTAAATTTGATGAAATTATTAAAAATGCAGGTAAAAAGTATGATCGTAGACTTTTTACAGTTAATACTGGGTTTGTAACGAAAGGAAAAGACTTTGGTTCTTCTTCAATGCGTGTTGTAAAAAGGCCTAAGATTGGATTAGTTTCAGGTGATGGAGTGAGTAGCTCTCGCTATGGTGAAGTCTGGCATTATTTTGAAAGACAAATAGAATTTCCAGTTACTGTTTTAGGGACTGATTATTTTATGCAAATCCCTAAACACAATTTTGATATTTTAATTTTTCCTGGTGGAGGTCATAATTATTTAGATCGAGATGCCTTAATTGAATTAAGAAGTTGGGTTCGTTCTGGAGGTAAGCTTATTGTAATGGATTCATCTTTAGATAAATTTGTGGATCAAAAAGGTTTTGGTCTCAAAAAATATGCTACTGATGTAGAAAAGGAATCATCAGAAAAAAGAGATAATGAAAGAGAATTATCAGAAAGGTTACGCCATTATAAAGATCGTCAAAGATCTGAATTAAGTCAAAATGCATATGGTTCTATTATAAAAATCAAGATGGATAAAAGTCATCCTTTAGCTTTTGGATATGGTGATGAATATTTTTCTCTTAAACTTCGTAATAATCGTTATGCTTATCTACATAATGGATGGAATGTTGGAACTGTTGCTGACTCAACATCAATTGTGAGTGGCTTTGTTGGATATAAGGCTCAAGAAAATTTTCGTGAGTCAATGGTCTTTGGTGTAGAAGATATTGGTAGAGGTAGTATAATTTATATGGCAGACAATCCATTATTTAGAGGTTTTTGGTATAATGGAAAACTACTTTTTGCAAATGCAATTTTTATCGTTGGGAATTAGGTTGAATTAATGAAAAAAATATTTCTATTACTGTTAATTCTCTTCCTGGGTTGTAATAATTCAGATATTAAGCTTAAAACAGTAGATGCATCTGATATAAATAATCAGATTAAAAAACATAAAGGTAGTAAAGCAGTTCTAATAAATTTTTGGGCAACATATTGTGTCCCCTGTATTGAAGAATTTCCTATGATTGTAGATTTATCTAAGAAGTATAGTGAAAAAGGAATGCAGATTTACTTTGTAAGCGCAGATTGGTTGGATAGAAAGAAAGAAGTTAGGGATTTTTTATTAGAAAAAGATGTTAAAGGCCTTTCTTTTATTAAAGAAGAAGGTAATGATAATAATTTTATCAATGAAATAAGTAGAGAATGGTCAGGAGCGTTACCTTTTACTATAGTTTACGATAAAAATGGAAATTTATCAGATTACTGGGAAATGAAAAAAAATAAAGATCGATTTGAATCAGCAATAATTAAGGCAATAAAATCATGAACTTTGAAAAGTTTCAATTAGAAAGACAACAATCTACATGGGAAAATAAAGTTGACTATAACCTCTCTGAAAGTGGGATACATCCCGGTACTTTTAAAACTTTATTTAAACCTGAATTTATTGAAGAGATTGCGAATACCGAATTAACTTATGGTTTTACTGAAGGTTCAAATGAATTAAGAGAATCTATATCAAGTATTTATAAAGGTTCAGACCCGGATAATATCCAAGCTTTTAATGGATCAGCTGAAGCTAATATGGTAGCAATAATGTCTTTACTTAAATCTGGTGATGAGATGATATATATGGTTCCAAATTATTTGCAAATTTATGGTTTTGCTCGAGGACTAGGGGTAAATGTAAAAACATTCACTTTAAAAGAATCTTCTAATTGGCAACCAGATATTGATGAACTAAAAGCTTTAGTAACTGATAAAACAAAAATGATATGTATTTGTAATCCAAATAACCCAACAGGATCAGTTTTGCCAAAAGAAACAGTTTTTGCAATTGGTGAAATAGCAAAAGAAGTAGATGCTTGGATTTTATCTGATGAAGTTTATCGTGGTGCAGAACTTAATCGTGAGGAATGCACTTCTTTTTGGGATATAAGCTATTCAAAGACTATTGTTAATTGTGGTTTATCTAAAGCTTATGGTCTTCCTGGCTTACGTCTAGGATGGTCTATTTCTAATAAAGATTATATCCAGGAATGTTGGGCTACGCATGACTATACTACTATAGCTATTGGTCGCTTAAGTGATTTAATTGGAGCTCATGTATTACACCCAGATAATAGAATGACTACATTAAATAGAACACGTGATGCATTAACAGAAAATCTAAGACTTTTTCAAAAGTGGGTTAATATTTTTGATCAACAAATTAGTTTTATTCCACCTTCAGCTGGTGCAATGGCATTTGTACGATATAATTGGGATATTAATTCAACTTTGCTAGTTGAAAAGGTTCGTAAGGAAGCCAGTGTTATGTTAGTAGCAGGCGACTGGTACGGAATGGATCATTACCTTAGATTTGGTTATGGGGCTAAATCAAGTGATCTAAAAGCTGCTCTTGAACGTATAACCCCAATATTAAAAACGTTATGATATCTTTTCCAAAAGATGTTGAAAACTCCTTTCAACGTTCGCAGCCCCACATAAGAAATACTCCATTAGAATATTCTCCTTACCTGAGTAAAATGATAAATGGTAACGTTTTTCTAAAACTTGATAATATACAAAAAACTGGTTCTTTTAAATTTCGTGGTGCAGTAAGCAAAATGACTTCATTGAATGCAACTGAAAAGGCAAGTGGAGTAGTTACCGCCTCTACAGGAAATCATGGAGCTGCATGTTCGTTAGCTATGTCGATTCTAAATATAAAAGGAAAAATTGTTGTTCCTGAGAATGTTCATAAAAATAAAGTTGAAAATATTGAAAATCTTGGTGGTGAAGTTGAATATTTTGGAAATGATTGCATTAATGCTGAAGAGAGGGCCCAAGAAATTTCTAAAAACACTGGCGCTACGTATATTTCTCCATACAATGATTCTACAATTATTTCAGGACAAGGCACCCTTGGTTTAGAAGTCTTCAATGAACTTAATTCTGTTGACTCAGTATTTATTTCTGTTGGTGGAGGTGGGCTAATTTCTGGTGTTGGTGGATACTTAAAGTCGAGAAATAAGAATATTAAGATGTATGGTGTTTCTCCAGAAAACTCATGCGTGATGTATGAATCTTTGAAAGCTGGTAAACAATTAGATTTGCCATCAAAAGAAACTCTTTCCGATGGAACAGCGGGTGGCGTTGAAATTGGTTCAATCACATTTAAGTTATGCCAAGATATTATCGATGATTTTATTCTTGTAAATGAAAGTGAGATTGCAGCTGGAATTCGAATTGGAATAAAAAAACATCATCAGTTAATCGAAGGAGCTGCTGGAACTGCCATAGCAGGTTTTTTAAAAAAGAAAGAAGATTTAAAAGAACAAACTGTTGTAATTGTGATGTGTGGTGGGAATATTAGTTCAGAAGTATTAAAATCTATTTTATAATGCGTATTTTTTCTCTAGATGAAATTAAATCTGTTTTAAATAAAATTAACTTAGTTCAAGAAATTGAAGATGGTTTTATAGCGTATTCAAATGGTGATGTTATTGTTCCTCCTGTTGGTGAGCTTCATTTTGAATCGCCACCTGGCGATGTTCATATAAAATATGGTTATATAAAAAATGATAATGTGTATGTTATTAAAATTGCATCAGGTTTTTTTCATAATTCAAATTTAGGTTTACCAAATGGCTATGGCATGATGCTTATATATGATCAGAAAACAGGTGAACCTAAGGCAATTCTAAATGATGAATCATACCTTACTGATGTCCGCACTGCTATTGCTGGATCAATTTCTGCTAAATATCTAGCTCCAAGCAAAGTGAAAAATATTGGAATTGTAGGCACAGGAATACAAGCTCGAATGCAATTAAAATATTTACATGATATCATTGATTGTGAATCAGTAATAGTTTGGGGTAGAAATGAAGAATCTTTAAAAAAATATAAGGATGATTTTTCAAAGAGTAATTATAAAATAACAATAACAAAAGATATTGATCAAATTATAGAAAGATGTCAATTGATAGTTACCTGTACACCTAGTGAGATTCCAATTATTACAAGTGTTAATACAGGAACTCATATTACAGCAATGGGATCAGATACACTTACTAAACAAGAAATTGCAGCACCTATTCTATCTCAAGCTGACCTTGTCATAGCAGATAGTCGATCTCAATGTGAATTTAGAGGTGAAATATACCAAGCTATCAAAGATGGGTTTTCCATGAAAGATGTTGTTGAAATTGGTGAGGTAATTCAAGGCAAAGTAAAACGAAGAGAAAATGATAAGCAAATTACAATTGCTGATCATACAGGTGTAGCTGTTCAAGATATTCAAATTTCAAAAGCAGTTCTTAAATATTTAAATTAGACGTAAATTTTTAGGAGATTAAACCAGGAGCTCAGTTATGAAAAAAATAATAAATAAGTTATCAATTACATTCTTTCTATCAGCAATTTTTGCTGGTGAGCTTGAACTAGGGTCAACTATCCCTTTGGCTGATATTAAAATGATGGATATAAGTGGGAAGATGATTTCTTTAAATGATGTAAAAATGGAAAATGGACTATTGGTAAACTTTTCTTGTAATACTTGCCCATGGGTAGTTGCATGGCAAAATCGATATAATTCATTAGCAGAAGAAAGTAATAAAAATAAGATTGGCTTTATTACTGTAAATCCAAATACGCGAATTCGAGATAGGGGTGAAGGATTATCTGACATGCGTGATTTTGCTAAAAAATATAAACATGACTTTCTTTATGCTCTAGATAAAGAAGCTAAATTAGCAGAAGCATTCGGAGCTACAAAGACACCTCATATATATCTCTTCAATGGTGAAGGTAAGTTAGTTTATCGAGGAGCTATTGATGATAACGCTCGAAAACCTAAAAAAGTGAAAAATAAGTATCTTTTTAATGCAATTAAAGCTGTTGCTAATGGTGATAATATTGATTTAGCAGAAACCAAGGCTCTAGGGTGCGCAATTAAATTTGCTAAAAAATAAATAGACAAATGAATTATAAGAATATAATGGTTGGATTGTGCGGAAGAGGAGATGAATCGGCTGTTATTTTGGAAGCAATTAAAATTGCTAATGGGGGTCACATAACATTTATTCATATAAATGACCCTCATGCTGGTGAAATGTCAATGATGATGGATGCGCTTGATAAAAAAATCACTGAATCTGATGTGCTTTCTTGGATATCAAAAGTTGATAAATCTATTGTAGAAAATTGTTCAATATTAATTAAATCAGATAACTCAATACCAAAAGCTATTTATAAGGCATCTGAAGGAAAAGATTTAGTTGTTCTTGGCCACAGAAAACAAAGTTTCTTTAAAGAAAACTTTTTTGATTCAATTGATGAAGGTATTGTTAATAAAGTACTTTGTCCTGTGCTTGTTATTCCTAAATAAAAAATTAACTTAATACATAATTTTTGATATAATTTCCTTTGCTTTTAAATAAGCTATCATCATGAATCCTCGAAAAATTACTTTATTAACTGTAGTCTTAGTTTCTTTTGTTTTTGCAGAAGAATTAATAATTGACCTTAAAACATTTCCTCGCCCAACTATGACTACTACTCGATTAAAAGGTGAAATTATTATTGATGGATTTATAAATGAAAATGAATGGATGCTCGCAGATTCCATTTCCGATTTTTATCAATCACAACCAATTCCTGGTGCAACAGCGACTGAAAAAACAGTTGTTAGAGTACTTTATGATGATCAATTTTTATATGTTTCTGCTGTATTGTATGATTCAAACCCTGATCAAATAATTATTGAAAGCCTTGAAGAAGATTTCGAATCTCAAGACAATGATGCTTTTGCTATCATGTTAGATACTTTCAATGATAATAAAAGTGGATATGCTTTTCTATTTAACCCTGCTGGCGCTATTAAAGATATGTACATTGATAATGATGGTACAAACATCAATCGTGCCTGGGAAGGTATTGTAAAGCCTAAAACTTCTATTCAATCGCATGGCTGGGAAATAGAACTTGCATTTCCTTTGACTAGCTTAAGGTTTAATCCTAGTGATGGTGAACAAGAATGGGGAATTAACTTTCTTAGAAGAATAAGAAGAAAAGGTGAAGATGTTTATTGGAGTCCTATTGAACCATACGAAAAACTATTAACAGTTTCTAAAGCTGGTACATTAGAAGGATTAATAGATATTAGGCCGGGAAGAAATTTGCAGATAAAACCATTTTTAGTTGGTAATAAAGTTAATGCAGATGAGAGTTCTGATAATTCTGATTTTGGTCTTGATACGAAATTTAGTGTAACTCCAAGTCTAACATTGGATCTTACGTATAATACAGATTTTTCACAGGTAGATTCAGATGAAGAGAAAGTTAATTTGACACGCTTTCCTTTATTTTTTCCAGAAAAACGAGATTTTTTTCTTGAGAATGCAAGTTTATTTGAATTTGGTGATATTTCTAATTACTTATATAGAATGAAGCCAAATAAATATGGGCGTTCATTTACAATGTTTCATAGTAGGAGAATTGGTTTAGAAGATGGTATGCAGATTCCAATATCTGGAGGAGGTAGATTAAGTGGAAAGATTGGAAACTTTGACATTGGACTGTTAAACATGATTTCTGAATCAAAAGGAGATGCTCCAAGAACTGACTATAATGTTGCGCGTGTGAAAAGCAATTTTCTTAAAAAATCAAATTTTGGGGCCATATTTATTAATAGAAATTCAGTAGGTGCTTTACGTGATCATCAATCAATGGGAGTAGACTTAAATCTTAATGTAAATAAACTTTTAGTTTATTCGTATTTAGCAAAAACTGATAATGATGAAATTTCCAAAAATAATTTAGCAGGTCGCGTTGCAGTTGCGTGGAGAGATAATAAATGGGATTTAGCAGCTTATTATAAAAAGATTGATGAAAATTTTGATCCAACTGTGGGGTTCATTCAAAGAACTAATGTTACTGAAACATTTGCAACAATAGGCAGGCATAAACGTTATACTTCTGGGAAAATTTTATCAATTAACCCATATTTATTTATAAACCAGTTTGACAATCTAAATGGTTACATGGAGTCTCGTGCTTTAAAAGCTGGTTTAGATATTCAATTTATGAATAGATCCATGGTTTTTGCTGGACTTACTCAAACTGATGAAGTTATAAAAGATTCATTTGACCTTTACGGAGCTGAGGTTCCAGTTGGTGAATATAAATTTAATAATCTTAGTATTTACTTTAGAGGAGATCGAACTAAAAATATATCATTTAATGGAAATGCTAGTGTAGGGCAATATTTTAATGGAACAAGAAATTCATATGGAGTTTCTGCTACTATTAAAAGAGGCTATAGATTTAGTGTAAATATGGGATTAAATAAGAACCTTGTTAAGTTTCCAGGGATTTCGGTTAATGCAGATATTTATACCTTAAAGATTAAGTATAATCATTCTGTTAAACTTTTTAACACACTATATTTTCAGTATAACGGAGCAGAAGATAAACTTGTTACAAATTTTAGAATGAATTTGATTCATGCTCCATTAAGCGACTTATTTTTAGTCTACTCCAATATTTCAGACCTAAGCAGTGATGAAAAAGCTACAGGAATGATAGCCCTCAAATTCACTAAATTATTTTCTTTATAGCTACTAATCATTTGCTTAGTTTTGTTAGTAATATTACTAAATATTTATTATTCATTTAATTGTTAAAAAGAATCAATTTTAGTCATAAAATAAACCAATAAATATTAAGTTTATTTATTTATAATGTTAATTAATAAGGTAAAATAAAATGAGATTATTTCTAATTATTGTTAGTACAAGTTTTCTAATCAGTTGTAGTAGTGAGAAAACTATAGCTGAACTTAAACTTGATACTATGCAATGCCTAATGTGCTCTATAAATGTTGAAGAAGCAATCGCAGATTTAGATGGAGTAAAGAAAATTGAAGTTGATTTGAAGTCAAAATCTGGTAAAGTTACCTATAAAGCATCATTGATAGATCTGAAAACAATTGAAGAAGCTATTGTATCAATAGGTTACGATGTTAATGACAAAGTTGCCGATCCAGATGCATATGAGAAATTAGAGATTTGTTGTAAAAAACCAAAAGATGTTGATTTAGATTGAAAAAAATTATATTTTTTTCTTTTTTTCTTATAAGTTGTAGTTCAAAAGATTTCAAACTTCCCTCAATAAAATCTGAAAGTCGTTATCCTCGTTTAAGTCCAACAAAAAATAATGGCATGTTAATGTCTTGGTTTGAGAAAATAGATTCTTTGAATTGGGCAATTAATTGGTCTGAGTTTTCTGATGGAGAATGGTCAAAAAACCAAACTATCTCAAAAGATAAAGATTACTTTGTAAATTGGGCAGACTTTCCTTCTATATATCATTTTGGAGGCGATACAATTGCTGCACATTGGCTCCAAAAGTCAGGACAAGGTTCTTATGATTATGATATAAAAGTTATTACTTCATACGATCGTGGGAATAATTGGAGTAAACCTAAAACTCCTCATCTTGATGGTGTTAAAGGTGAACATGGTTTTGTCTCTTTTTTTAAAAATCTAAATGATCAACTTGGTTTAGTTTGGCTTGATGGTAGAAATATGGGAGGATCTCATAGTGAAGATGAATATGGCTCGATGAATCTTTACCAAACAACATTTACTTCTAATGGTGAATTAAATTTAGAAATGCGAATTGATGATATGGTTTGTGAATGCTGTCCAACATCAGCAATTAGAACAGAAAATGCATTATTAATTGCTTACCGGAATCGTTCTGTAAAAGAAATTAGAGATATAAATATTATAAGATATTCAAAAGGAACGTGGTATGAACCTTATGCAGTTAATAAAGATAATTGGGAAATTGCTGGTTGTCCTGTAAATGGACCTATGTTGGCAAACTATGAAAATGAGTTAGCTATTGCATGGTATACTTCACCCAATCAAACACCGACGGTGAGCGTATCATTCTCTATGAATGAAGGTGAATCTTTTGAAGCACCATTCAAAGTTGACTTATCACAACCAATAGGGCGTGTAGACTTAATTTGGATAAATAATAATGAAGTAATAGTTAGCTGGATTGAGTATTCAGATTCAACAACAAATATTTTAGCAAGAATAGTTTCAAAGAATGGGAAAATGTATCAACCTCAAATTATTTCAAAAGTTGAGCCAGGTCGCGTCTCTGGATATCCACAAATGGAAATAGTTGATGATCGACTATTTTTTGCTTGGACAGAAAGTGGAGTTGAAGGTGGAATAAAGTCCAAATGGGTTTCTGTTTCAGAATTTCGTTAAAATAGACCTTCCTTTAAAGTTAGTATGTTGTAAATTCTACTAACAATCATGCGTTTGATTTACCTCTGGACATCACGATTAATCCTAACTATTTCACTGGTAGGAATATTACCAGTATCCACTCAGTCTGCCATTGTTCAAGCTCAATCAAAGAAAAAAAACCCTGCTCAAGCCTCAAAGTACGCTAAAAGAGCAAACACAAAAGCAAAGAAAAAAGATTATCGTGGAGCTCTTTCTGATTATAAAAGAGCATACAAATTAAATCCTACTTCAAACTATAAAAAGAGAGTACAACAATTAACTTCTCTTGCTAAAAAACAAAGTGGAAGTAATAAATCTTCAAAAAGACCTTCAAAAAAACAGATTGCTCAAGCATCTGCATACAGTAAACGCGGTAACTCTAAAGCTAAGAAAAAAAATTATGCAGGAGCTTTAAAAGATTTTCAAAAAGCTTATCAATTAAATTCATCTAGCTCAAATAAGAAGAAGATCCAACAGCTGCAATCAATTTTGAGAAAAACGGGTACGAATGTTGCTTCAAAAGCTACAAAAGCGAAAGTTCCAAAATTGTCAGATATTCCCAGAATTAGCCCTGTTAAATATGCTAATGATATTTACAACATAGCTGAAGGGTTTGAGTTAAGTTCAAGAAATCTAGCTAAGGCTACAAGTTTCATAGATAATAAAAATTCGAAAAAGATTGAACGTGCAACAATGCGTGTTGCTCCTTCAACCGCTGATTTAGAAAAAGCAGCACAATCAGAACCAAATGATTTTAGAAAACAAATAGATTTAGCACGCAATTATGAAGCAAATGGACAATTTGAATATGCAAAAGAAATTTATTTAAAAATGGCTTCTCAACATTCTTCAAATGCTAATGCACATTTCCATTTGGGTTCTTTTTATGCTCGTTTTGGTCAAATGACAAAAGCACGTAATTCGTTTGATGAAGCATTAGATGTTCAACCTAATCATAGAGCAACCATTGAATCTATGGCTACTTTATTTGGAACTGCTGAAAACCTTTCATTGTCTAATGATATTTTAACTAAATCAGCTAATAAAGACCCTAATGGACCAGCAAGGCGAATGCAATCTATAAGAAGAAGTTTAGATGAAAGAAATTTTGAATATGCAGCTAAATTAGCAAAAGGTGGTCAAGATATCTTTCCAAGGCAAAGTGGATTCATTTTTCTTAAAGGAATGGCTTTTCAAGGTATGGGCAATATGGAAAAAGCAAAAGCGAGTTACCAAGAATCAATTAAAAAAGATCCAGGGCATCACGAATCTTATGTTGCTTTAGCTAATCTTTATTTTGATCAAGGAAAACATATATATGCTGCTTTAACATATGCTGATGCAATTCGTTTAGACCCCTCGGATACTAAATCTAGATTCAAGCAAGGTTTAAGCTATTTTAAAGGTAGTGAATGGGGTAGAGCTTCTTCTTCTTGGGAAGACTTGTTACATTATGATCCACATAATATTGAAGTAAAATCTTTATTACCTCAGGCATATTATATTTTAGCAGTAGAATATAACCGAAATGGTCAGTCTGGATTAGGCCAAACTTCTTTTCGTAAAGCACTAAGTATTAATAAAAACTCAGGGGCTTGGTTACCTGGATCAATGAACACTTTAGGTGGATATTATAGAGATAAAAGTATGTATAGAGAGTCACTTTCTGCTTTTCAAGAGGCTATTGAATTAAACCCTACAAGTGCTGATAATTATCTTGGATTAGGAATTACATATTGGAAGATGAAAGAAACTGGTTTAGCTAAAGCAGCTTGGTCACGTTCAATGGAATTAAATCCTGTGAATAATGATTCACGTGGTTGGCTTTTGCTTGCCGGCAAAACTGCAAGCTAAGATTCTTCTATTATTAAATAGTATCACAATATATAATGAAGCTTATTTTTCTTATAATTCCATTTTCTTTATTACTCAATGCACAACATCCTGGAGATAATATTGTTAGACAAGGGGGAAATGCATTTTATAATTATGAATTCGAAAGAAGTATTGAAATTCTTGGAAAGGCTAGAAAAGATTATCCTGACCATCCAGGTGTCCATATTGCGTGGGCAGCAGCACATTGGAGGAAAGATGAAGCGGAATTATCTTTAGAAGAAATTTATACTAATTTTGATAATAATCTTAAAGATGTAGAATCAATATATGATTCTCTTTTATCAATTTATCCTGATAATCCAGAGTACATGCTTTATTATGGATGCGCTCTAGGTTTAAAAGCTCGAATTTTATTAGGGCAAAAAAAATGGATTTCAACTTTTTTTTCTGCATATAGAGGTTTTCGTATAATTCAAAAAGCAGCAAAACTTGACTCTTCTATGCTTGATACATATTTACCTATTGGAATTGTTGAATATTATTCAGGCTTGAGTAACACCCTTGTTAAAACAGGAGCTGAATATTTTGGTTTAAACGCTTCGAGAGAAGAAGGTATTAGAAAGATGGAAATTGCAGCAAGTCAAAGTCCATGGGCATGGACTGAGTCTTTAAGCGTTCTATCATATATTTACCAATTTATAGATATTGATAAAGTAAGAGGACTAGAAGTAAGTAAAAAGCTTGTTAAAGAATTTCCAAATAATTATGATTATAAAATTCATTATGCAGTTAGTCTTTTACAAACTGGTGACTTCAAATCTTCAAAACTTATATTAGATGATTTAGATAAGACTCTTTACAAGCAGAGGCCAAGACATCAAAAAGGCTTTGGTTCATATTTAAATTATCTTTGGGGGCATTATTATTATATAATGGGGAATGAAGAAAAATCTCTTGAATATCTAGATAAGTGTATTAACTATTATTTTGCGGAACTTGATGCCTTTTTAGGAGAGGCTTATTTTTTAAAAGCAAAAATAATGGATAAAAGAGGTAATAGAGCAGAGGCACGAAAACTATATAGAAAATGTATAAAATTAGATAATTTTTCTAATGTAATAACTTTATCAAAAGAATATTTGAATGATCCTTTTGAAGGCTAGCTTGTATTAATTTTGATAGATAAATCTTATGTTAAATCGTAAAAAAACAAAAGAAGTAAAAGTCGGGAACCTAATTGTCGGTGGTAAACATGCAATAACTGTTCAATCAATGACTACTACAAAAACTCATGATGTTAAAGCTACATTAAAAGAAATTGAGAGACTTGAAGAAGCTGGATGTCAAATAATCAGGGTAACTGTTCCTGATCAACAAGCAGCAGATGCACTTTACAAAATAAAAAAAGAGATGAATGTTCCACTTGTAGCTGATATTCATTTTAATCATCGTATGGCTCTAGAATCTGTAGATGCGGGTGCAGATAAGATTAGAATCAATCCTGGTAATATTGGAGGTAAAAAACGCGTAAAAGAGGTTCTTGATAAGGTTAAAGGTGCAAATATTCCAATTAGGATAGGAGTTAATGCTGGCAGCCTTGAAAAAGATTTAATTGAAAAATATGGTTTTCCAACGGCTGAAGCAATGGTTGAAAGCGCTTCAAGGCATATAGAAATTTGTAAAGAACATGATTTTAATGATATTATTGTTTCACTTAAAGCTTCTGACGTAAATCTAATGATGAATTCTTATGAGTTATTCTCAGAAAAATTTGATTATCCACTTCATTTAGGAGTTACTGAAGCTGGTCCTACTAAATCTGGTTCTGTAAAGTCTTCTGTTGGTATTGGTGCATTATTAGCCAAAGGTATTGGTGATACAATTCGAGTTAGTTTAACTGATGATCCTGTTGAAGAGGTCAGAGTTGGTTTTGAAATTTTAAAATCACTTGGTTTGGCAAGTAAAGGTGTAACTATTGTTGCTTGTCCAACATGTGGAAGATTAGAGGTGGATTTATTTAAAATTGCAGGTGAAATGGAAGAGAAACTTCAAAATATAAAAACACCAATGACTGTAGCATTAATGGGCTGTGCCGTAAATGGACCTGGTGAAGCTACCCATACAGATTTAGGAATCGCATTTGGTAAAGGCTCTGGACATTTGTATTATCAAGGTGAAAATCGTGGCAAGGTATCGGAAGATGAAGCCATTGATAAGCTTGAAGACATGATAGTTGAGTTTGAAACAACAAAACAAGAAGACTAGTATGAAAATAATATTAACATTGATTTGCACAATGTTGCTTTTAAGTGCTCAGGAAATTAAATCTGAACCCGTTCCTAATGCTATTGCTGTATATTGGAAGACTCTTGATAAAAAAGAAAAAGAGATATTCTTATTTTCATATCTCACACAAGTTTATGATACTCATCAAAAAATGATTAAAGACTTAGGTTATGATTCAGTAACTACATGGTACTTTGATAATAAAGCTGAAATGATTTATGGGATATTTGACCAAGTAGAACAGGCTGGAATGCAAGAATTTATTGGTTGGATTGATGAATATTATAGCCATGAAGAATTTTCTGGAAATTCATTTGATGATGCATTGTCATTTGCATTTCGTTTTCAGCAAGCTTCCGGCGAGACTATTTGGGAAAAGTATGAAAATCTAAAATATGGAAAGATTAAACCTAAAAATTAATGTCTTTATATCGTCCTAAATTCATCAAAGAATGGTGGGACATCAAAAGAGAAGGGGGTTATAAGCTTCTCCTGAAAAAAAAGGGGTGGCAGGTAATAATCACGTTCTTTATGTACTACCTTATTCGTGACTCTATACTATATATTATTATCCCTTATTATGGATTTTCAGTTTTTAAAGGATGCTTTTAATATTTATTTGTAAATTATAATTTATTTTTGATAATAATCAAATAAATGAATAATTATAAATACAAACACTCTTCTAAAGTTAGATATCTATTGGAAAAAATAAGGTTGATTAATCCTTTATATGATATTGAGATTATTTTTCCAAAGATTAGGTGGCCTGATAATTCAGTAAATCAATTACTAGAAAAGAATAAAATGATGAGAATGCATCATGCTATCTCAATTAATGCTTTGAATAACGATATTGGTTTACAGGCAATAGTTGATAGAAACTCAGAAGCAGATTTGTGGATTCATATTATTGATGATAAAAAAAATATTATCGGTTGGTCTATTAATAAAAAGCTTATCATTAATAATCAAACTGCGAACTACTTTCAAATAACCATGTTTCATCAAAAAATTCAAAATCAAGGGTTTTATCCTTTACTTAATGAAATAAGAATTGAAATTATAAAACCTGATTTATTATTTGTTAGAACGCAAAACCCACAAGTATATAAATATTTCACTAAACTATGTCAGAATCATAACTTTAAAATTTCACCAACTAAAGAATACACTAATATCAAAATGGTAAAACTTTTAGAAAATATATTTGATAATCTTGATAATAAATCCGTTCAACGTGGATTATTTAATAAGGCAATATCTAATTATCCTCCAAAATTTGAAAAAGATACTGAATTAATTTGGAGTAGAATGAATATAGAAAAAGGCGACTGTTTAGTGATTGTAGGATATCAAGACTAATAATAAATAATAATTATTTAATGAATGTAATTTTTTTCCATTCTTGATTTATCTCAGTAGCTACTTTTATATAATAAATTCCAGTTGATAGTTTATTCTTTGCAATATTCTTACCATGCCAAGTGAAATTATGATTTCCTGAATTTAATTTATCATTATATAAATGATCAACTTTTCTGCCAGTAATGTCATACACATCTATTGTTATTCTTGTATCTCTAAGCATGTAAACTGAAAATTTGATTAACCCATTGAATGGATTTGGGTATGGGTTAGATAGATTGAAATCCATTGGAACATTTGAGTTAGTACCTGATTTTCCATCACGTATAATTATGTTATAGTCCCAGTTGTTACTTAATGAATCTTGACTTACAATTGATAGATGGATTGACTTTATATCTAAGGGATCAATATTGATTGATGGAGTTGATAAAATTAAATAAGAGTCATCATTCTTTGTAATAATTGAATTCATTTGAATATCAGAAAAAGGACCACTTATATTTTTTAAATCAATTTGTATCGGTGTAGTAGAAAAAATTTGAATGTATTCACTACCAAACCGAGAGAGACTGATAGACCTAATTGTATCTACATTACCCATCTCAAAGTTTATTTTTTGAAAAATTGCTGGTCTGTTAACTGGATAGGACTCAGCTTCTTCATATGAAAAATCTCCAGCATTGGATTGTGAAGACATGATAAAATTTGCAATCGACATTCCATTTAATGCTTGTTGAAATGAATAGCCTAGTTTATTCAAAGCTCTATCAATTGCTAAGTGAGAACCATCAATCTCACGACTATCTGAAATAGCAGATTGATCTAATATTTTGCGAATTGTGCTATTACCGCCCATATGTTGTTCTATATACTCAAAAAATATAAATGAACCATACCAATGATAGCCACTTTCATCTAAAGAACGATGGGGGAAATTGAACCATTCATCCATGTATTGATAGCAATCATTTATTTCATCATAAATTTCTTCTTCCATCCATACAGCTGAAGATTCTAGAAGCCAAGGTTTTTCCCATCCATCATATCCAAATTGAATAGCATGATAATATTCATGAGCTATAGTTACTTTGATATTCATCAATTCTTCTAGAGGAAAATTCTTATAATTATTTCGCATGGCCATGTAACTTGTAAATGCATTTTTCTCTTTACGTGAAATTGACTTCTCATTATCGCCAGTACTTTGTGCAAATTCTTCAGGTTGAACATAACCATAGTAGCGTGATGAAAGATTTCTTATATAAACATCATAATGTTCTGAACCACCTTTATCTCTATCTGAAGAATAGTATCCATCACTTGGTGGTTGTAAATAACCCATTTTATTATGAAGAAGATTAGTAACATTATTAAAAATCATTGCAACTGAATCAATGTAATCTGGTATACTATTTCCATTAATATCAGAATTATTAACAGCATGATTCCCACTAGTAGTGTAATGGAAACGAATTATACCACTATCATAGCTTTTATCTAAGCCATCAGACTCAGAACGTTTCACGCTTTTTCGAGAAACTAATGGCGTATTAAAATCAAATCCTAAACTCTCAAGTTTATGCTTCTTTTCCGAACTAAAACTTTTGCCATTTTTGGCTATTTCTAAGAGAAATGGGGTGAGGTGGTAGCGCAAATCGTCTTTGTATGATAAATTATTATTAAAAGTCAAAGCAGATTGATTTAATTCTTGACTGATTAATTTTGTAATTAATAAAGCGTATAAGGTAAAACGCCTCATTTTTCATTATCTTTTGATTTATATTTTTTTTTGAATAAATAAAAACGTATAAAAAGAGACATTAAAAGTATTCCCAATACATAAAACCATGCATAATAAGAGAGAAATTCTTTCATTTATTTTTACTAAAAATAAAAGTTTCATAAATGTAAGCAACTGCAATCATTCCCATTCCAATAGCTGCTTCCCAGCCTTTTTGTTTTTCGCCTGCTATTAAACCAGAAGTAGTTAATCCAATTCCAGTAAAATAAAATACTTTTACCCAGATTGGTTTATTTCTTGTTTTATATATGATATTATTTTGAAGGTCAGATTGATCAGATTCTAAAGTGGCAATAATATCTGAAAGTGGAAATCTTAAAGCTGCAATTAGTTCAGGGTTAATATCGCTAAAATAAAATTCAAAATTTTCAACAGGAACTTTTATTCTAAATCCAATTTGAAGTGATTCTCCAGCTTTTATTACTTCAACTTCTCTGATTGGATTAGCTAGTTTTGTTAATTCTAGTGCAGCTGTATCGCCTTCAGCCTGATGAATAGTCATATAATACCATGATGTTGATTCGTTAAACCAGCCTGCAACTTGATTGGGCTTTAATATTAAGTCTGAATAAATTTTAATTGATACACCATTCATTTTTGATGCAATATCAATAGATTTTATTTTAACAGATTGGCTATTAATTGATATAAATGTTAATAAGAATATTAAAAGAAATCGCATATTGATTATTAATGTTTAGAATTCTGATAAGTTTCTTTTCCACGTATCAAACCAGTTAATATTGCATCCATAACTGTATCTGTTCGAATATTATTTATCATTGCCAATACTAGAATTGGATAAACCTCTTGTGGTAATATTGGTTCTAGCGCTTCGAAAGGATCCTCTTTGTCAAGAATATCATCTATTGAAAGACCAGTACTTAATTTTGATTGTAAATCATCTTGAAGATTATGAATATATTTTTTCATCTTTTCATTTGAAAAAGATATAAGATCATTAGTGTTTGGAATTGATTCTTTTAGCATATGATAGCAGAATTTAGGTGGAATCACCTATTTAATGAATAGAGATTTATAGATTGTACTCGATTTATGTCTAAAGGTAATTTCTTATACTTATGAGAACACCTCGGAACACATTTCTCATTACAATTTTAGCATTCGTATTAAATGGATTGCTAACTGCTCAAATCAGCAATAGCGGAGCTATTGGCTCTGTTACTATTGATGGTAAGGTATGGAATCAGGTTGCTATACGTCCTGTTATTCCATTTGGTAAGTGGGGAGTAGCTCTTGACTTAGTTATCTATTTTGATGCTGAAGGAAAGATACATTCAGATGAGTGGGATTTTTCTTCAGCAAATGCTATTAAAAATACCCTAATAGATAAAATTTATTATATTAGATATGGTTTTCCTGGAGATCCAATTTATGGGAAAATAGGTGCTCTTGATAATGTTGACCTTGGGTATGGAATTCTTGTTAATGACTACTCCAATACGATGCTTTACCCTCAGAATAGAAAAATTGGATTTAATATAGAAAAAAATTCAAGTTCATATAAAATTGAAGCATTTGGCAATGATTTTAAAGAAAATATTGGATTGATAGGAGGGCGCGTAAGCTCTCGTAAAATTATGGGTTTGCCTATGGGATTTTCTATTGTTACCGATAGAAATCAATATTTAGGATTAAAAGATAGTGATGGAGATGGACGTCCAAATATTGTTGATGATTTTCCAAACAATGATAGTTGGTGGATTGATACAGATGGAGATGGTCTTGATGATAATAATCCAAATGAATGGGATATTGATGGGGATGGAGTTACAGATACTCTTGATAGTCGTATTCCAGGTTATAATGGAGAACCGATGGTACTTGACCCAAATATAGCTAGAAAAGCTTCTCCAATAAATCTTGATAATAATAAAGATGAAATTTTAGCACTTGCTATTGATGTAGGATATCCACTCGTCTCTCAAGATAATTTCTCTATTTCACTTTATGCTCAAATGGCTAAAATGATTGGAAAAACTGTAGATCCTAGTACAGGAGAATCAACATCACTCAAAACAGGTTTGGTGCCATTTGGAGTTTCTTCAAGATTTGGACCTGCTAGATTTAATTTTGAATATCGAATGATGCCTGAAGGTCGTTTTGAATTCAATTATTGGAATCGTCTTTATGAAATAGAACGTATTGGTTTTACAAAAGGAAAAGATAATCAAATTACTTTAAAAACAAAAGAGTCGGGTTTAGGTCGTTATGGACCTCAAAAAGGATATTTTGCACGGATGACTTTAAATTTAGCTTCTTTAATAGAAGCGACAGTATCCTATCAAGATATGTTAGGAGATGTATGGTCTGATTCCGATAAATTATTTATTAAAGACAAAAATCAAACTTTTTTAACTTCTCTTCGTCTAAAAAAAGCAATAAGTAAGTTGCAATATGCTCGAGCATTTTATCAACAAAGAAATGTTCCAAATCCTTTTAAATTTGACTATACTGAAAGTACGATTATTGGTTATCAACTAGGAATATCAATGGGGCAAGGATTAGTATTGAATTACATATTTCGTCGTTCATTTAGAGATTTAAATGGCGATGGTTTAATAAGTGGAGACAATGAAACGATTGATATTACTTCAATTGAAACATCATTCACGTTTTAGAAACAATGAAAAGTCAAGAAATACGAAATGCTTTTTTAGAGTTCTTTAAGAATAAAGATCATAAATATGTTCGAAGTTCTCCTGTTATTCCAATTGATGACCCAACTTTATTATTTACCAATGCTGGAATGAATCAATTCAAGCCAATTTTTCTAGATGAAAAGCAACCTGACTTCATTCGTGCTGTTAATAGTCAAAAATGTATTCGAGTAAGTGGTAAACATAATGATCTTGAAGAAGTAGGAGTAGATACGTTTCATCATACCTTTTTTGAAATGTTGGGAAATTGGTCTTTTGGTGATTATTATAAAGAAGATGCTATCCGTTGGGCATGGGAACTTTTTACAGAAGTTTGGGGGTTAGATAAAAATCGCTTATGGGCTACAGTATTTCATGATGATGATGAGGCTTTTGATTTATGGCCAAAAGTGACAGATATTGATCCATCGAGAGTATTAAAATGTGGTAAAAAAGATAATTTTTGGGAGATGGGAGAAACTGGTCCATGTGGACCTTGTTCTGAAATACATTATTATATTGGTGATGATCCTTCAGAGCAAACCCCAGATGGAGTAAATCAGTCTGATCTTTATTGGGAACTTTGGAATCTAGTTTTTATCCAAAATAATAGATTAGAAGATGGTAGCTTAGAGAATTTATCTGCAAAACATGTGGATACTGGTGCTGGCTTTGAACGTATAGTATCCGTTCTTCAAGGTACATATAATAATTATTCTACAGACTTATTTAAACCTTTAATCAAAAAGACAGAAGAAATTACAGGCCAATTATTTGAAAAGAATCAAGTGCCGTTTCAAGTTATTGCTGATCATATTAGAATGCTTTCTTTTTCAATTGCAGATGGTGGTTTACCAGGTAATGACGGTAGAGGTTATGTATTGAGAAGAATACTCAGGCGCGCAGCTAGATTTGGAAGGAACCTCCATCAAAATGAACCATTTATATATAAACTAGTAGATACGTTGGGGAATATTATGGGCGAAACATTCCCTGAAATCATTGAAAAGAAATCCCATATTGAAAAAGTTATAAAAGCAGAAGAGTCTGCATTTAGTGATACATTAGATAGGGGCTTGAATCATTTTGAAAAATTAGTTCTTAGTTTATCAAATAATGTTATTTCTGGTGAAGAAGCTTTTCGTTTATATGATACTTTTGGCTTTCCTCTTGATTTAACACAGCTTATTTCAAGAGAAAAAGGTTTGTCTGTTGATGAGAAAGGATTTAATGATGCTATGGAAAAACAAAGAAATCGTGCAAAAGCTGCAGGTAAATTTGTAGTTGAGTCATCAAGTATAAAGTGGAAATCGTTAATTGAGGGTGATGATTCAATTTTTACTGGTTATGATACATTGACTGAATTGGCTCATATTTGCCGTTATTCCATAAAAGATGAACAAATACTAATTGTACTAGATAAAACCCCATTCTATGCTGAATCTGGAGGCCAAGTTGGTGATTGTGGAACTATAAAGGGAGAGGGTATAGACTTAATTGTAAATGATGTGAAAAAAGATGGAGACTCATTTATTCATTACTGTACTGGAAATTTGGAAATAAGTAAAAAGATTGAAGTTTCTTGTGAAGTAGACTATGATCGTCGTCAAAATATAAGAAAGAATCATACCGCAACTCACTTGATGCATAAAGCTATGAAAGTAGTTTTAGGTGACCATGTACAACAAGCAGGATCTTTGGTTAGTCCTGATTATCTTCGATTTGACGTAACTCATTTTGAAAAAATAAACACGGATGAAATAACTGAAATAGAAAAAATAGTAAACAGTCAAATACTATTAAATAGTAGTCTAGAAGAATCAACTAAAACTTTTAATGAGGCAAAAAAAGAAGGTGCAATTGCCATGTTTGGAGAAAAATATGGTGATGAAGTTCGTGTTGTTACTATATCAGATTTTTCTAAGGAACTTTGTGGTGGTACCCATGTAATTCAAACTGGAGATATTGGGTTATTTAAAATTATCGAAGAATCATCTCTTGCTTCTGGCGTACGTCGAATTGTTGCACTAACTGGCCCTAAAGCAATTGAATATATTCAAGATCAATCAATAATAATTAATTCAATAAAATCACAATTAAACTGCGAGGTTAACTTGCTTGATGAAAGAGTTAATCAAGTACTTACTCAGAATAAAGAATTAGAAAAGAAATTAAAAAACCAGAAAAAAGCGGGTAGTACTTTTAATGTAGCTAAACTAGTTGAAGAAAGTAAAAACATAGGCAATGCTAAAGTTATTGTTCATATGACAGACGCAACATCTTCAGAAGAGCTCAAAGGTTTAGGAGATAGCTTGCTAAGTGGACTAAAAAATGGAGTTGGTGTCTTAGGTGCTGCAGGTGAAAAACCAATGATTGTAGTAGTTGTTTCTAATAACTTAATTAAAGATGGTTTAAATGCATCATCTATTGCTAAATCAATAGGTAAATCAATGGGTGGAGGTGGTGGCGGAAAACCACATCTAGCTACAGCTGGTGGCAAAGATTTAGATAGTTTAAAAACTGCTTTGAATGAAAGTTTTAACATAATTGATAATTTTATAAAGGGGTAGATATATGCAATTTGAACAAGATGGTAACACATATATCATTTATGTTGAGCAAAATGAACCAATTATGGAGACATTAACTAAATTTTGCAAATCACAAAATATTATTAATGGGCAAATATCTGGAATTGGAGCTATAAAAGAAATTGATTTTGGCGCATATGATTTAGAAAACAAAAAATATATACGTCAAGATTTTGATAATCTTTGGGAGCTAACATCATTTCAAGGAAATATAATTTTAAAAGATGGTGAACCCTTCATACATGCGCACATAACAGTTAGTGATCATAATCTTGATGTTAAAGGAGGGCACTTATTTGAGGCTAAAGTTGGTGCTGTTGGTGAATTTATATTAAGAAAATTTGAAACCAATGGGAAACGAGAGTATGATCCAAATATTGGTTTATTTTGTATGGAATTAAATAATTAGGAGGATTTATGTCTAGAACGGTAATTACAGATGCAAATGCGCCCAACCCCATGGGCTCTTATAATCAAGCCGTTGTATCTAATGGGTTTATATTTACTGCTGGTCAAGTAGGAATAGATCCAGACACAGGTAAATTTATAGAAGAAAGTTTTAAATCTAGAGTCAACCAGGTGTTTAAAAACTTATCAGCGATATTAGAAACATCAGGAAGTAGTTTATCTAATGTTGTTAAGTTTACAGTTTTTATTACTGATATGGCTAATTATGCTGAAGTAAATGAAGTTTTCAATGAATGGTTAGATGAAGATAAAGCCCCTGCTAGATCATTGGTATCTGTGAAAGAATTACCTGGATACACTGATGTAGAGATTGAGTGCATAGCCACAATATAGAATATTTATGAGCAAAATTATGATTTTGGTCAGTTTTTTGACAGCATTCCCTTTGATAGCTCAAGAATCTGACTCAACTTTACAGAAATCACCTTCAAAGGCAGCTTCAAGAGCATTATTATTTCCTGGTGGTGGACAATTTTATAATGATCAAAAAATAAAAGGTATATTATTACTAGGCGCGGCCTTAGGAGCTGGATTTTTATATATAGATAGTTCAAGTAAATATAAAAATTATGAAGGCATTGATATGTCTGAAAAAGCAAAGTATTTAAAATTGAGAAACAAATATGGATGGTGGGTTGGTTTTGTCTATATTTACGGCCTTCTTGATGCTATTGTAGAAGCTCATTTGCATCCCTTTAGAGATGTAATGTCAGAAGATATTGAAAAAACAAATACTATGAAAAAGGAACAATAATGAGTCAAAATCGTGAACAATGGGGATCCAAATTAGGGTTTATTTTAGCTGCCTCAGGTTCAGCTGTAGGGATAGGTAACATTTGGAAATACCCATCGATGGCAGGAGAAAATGGTGGCGGTGCATTCACGATTGTATATCTAGCATGTATCTTAATTGTTGGCTTATCCATTGTTGTTGCTGAATTTGTTATAGGTCGAAAAACACAACTTAGTCCTGTTGGAGCCTTTGAGCAGTTAGCTCCAAGTTCAAATTGGAAATGGGTGGGTTATTTAGGAGTTGCAGCAGCATTTGTAATTTTATCATTTTATGGAGTAGTTGGTGGTTGGATCTTAAAGTATATAATTGATTCTTTATCAGGTGGCTTTGCTATAGTATCAGGTAATACTGAAGCTGCCGGAACCGTTTTTAATAGTTTTATAACTAGCACTTTTAGTCCCATTATTTATCAAGTTTTATTCATGGGTTTATGTATTTTTATTATAGTCCAAGGAGTCAAAGGTGGTATAGAAAAGTGGTCCAAAATAATGATGCCATTAATTGTAGTTCTACTTGGTGTTTTAGCTATTAGAGGCATGACATTAGAAGGTGGAATGGAAGGTCTGTCTTTTCTATTTAATCCTAGATTTGAAGATTTAACGGCTTCAGCTATTGTTCTTGCATTGGGTCATTCATTCTTTACAGTAAGTCTTGGAATGGGGACAATGATAACTTACGGTAGCTATCTTAATAAAAAGCAAAATCTTGTAACATCTGCTTTGTGGGTAATATTTCTTGATACTGCTATTGCAATGCTAGCTGGTGTTGCTATTTTTACTACTGTATTTGCCTTAGGTGCCAATCCTGCTGAAGGTCCGGGGTTGATTTTTGTTATTTTGCCTTCAATATTTCCTCAAATAGCAGGAGGAGCAGTATGGGGTACGTTATTCTTTATTTTATTGTTTATGGCCGCACTTACATCGGCTATATCAATTCTAGAAGTTGTTACAGCATACTTTATTGATCAGAAAGGTTGGTCAAGGAAAAAAGCAACGATTCAATTTGGGTCTATTATTACAATTGTTGGTATTTTTTGTTCGCTTTCACTTGGTGGTGGAATCAATATTACTGGATTTTTAGGTATGCCATTTTTTGACTTTATGGATTATTTATCTGCTAAATATATGCTTCCTATTGGTGGAATGTTTACAGCGATATTTATCCTAAAGAAATGGGGTCTATCTAATTATATGTCCGAACTTAAAATAGGTATGGATAAAATGGAATTATCTCCTTTATTAGTTAGATCTTTATTAACTATTGCATCTACGATAGTTGCTTTTATCATATTCAATGAAATCTATTTTGAGATTACTGGAAAGGCTTTGATCGGATAAACTTTGTTTATAGAAAAATATTTTCCCAAAGAATCATCAAGATATGATTCATTATCTCAATTATTTAGGAAACTAGATTGGTTAAACACTTTAAAACTTGAAAGATGGTTTGGTGTTTGGTCAATGATACTAGCTGGAAATAATGTATCGATCCACTTATTAAATAGATGGTCTTATTGGGATTGGACAACTTTTAACATATTAATTTTTGGAATAATTTCACTGGTTTCTGTATTTATATCTATAAAGCCAGGTTTCTTGCATTATGCCTACTCACTTCAATCAAGTATTTTTATGTTTTTTAAAGGTATTATTTTATTCTCATTTGGAACAATACCTTTTGGTTTTGATTTGAATACTTTCTTGTTTGGGTTACCATATTTTATATTTTTCATTGTAGGACATATGATATGGTCTATTAAAATTGATATTAAAGAAAAATCAACTCCATCTAAAAAAGAGATGCTGCCAATTTTATCTATTATTATTGTTTTAACACTTTTTAGTACTTTATTAGGATATTTTAATGATGATCCAATGATATCGACAATAGCAGCAGTTTTTTTGTTATTTCCAATAGTTATTTTACTATTTCCAGTTGCAATTAGACATCTTCAGAGAGCTCGAATGCATGTAATATTTATTCCAGCCATGTTTATTTCTGTAAGGTTCCCATGGTTATTAATAATGATATTGTCTCTCTTTTGGATTTTAAGATATTACAATTATTTTAGATTTGGTAAAGTTAGACCTTCTTTTAAAATAGATCTCCCAACTGACAAGAAAAATTAGGGTACCAGACTGTATAAAGATCGCTCTGAACTATTACGTGATCTATCATTAGACCATTTTGTTGCTCTAGATTTTGAGACAACAGGACTTCAAGTTGAGACTGATAGAGTTATTGAAGTAGCGGCTATTCTTTTTAAAGATGGAACTGCATCAGAAAGATATACAACTTTAATTAATCCAGGCATTCCTATTCCTGAAATGATTGAAGGTATAACAGGAATTACTAATAAAATGGTTGTTGATGCGCCAACTGAAGATAAAATTATAAAAGATTTTATTGATTTCATTGGAGATTATCCAATTGTTGCTCATAACACTCCATTTGACCAATCTTTTTTAGAAACCATGGCTAAAAGACATAAAAAAGATTTACCCAAACGTAAGTACTATGATACTTTAACACTCTCTCGAGCTTTTTTATTTTTTCAACCTGCACATAATCTTACTGCAGTTTCTGACTTTTTTGGATTGTCAACAAAAGGTGCTCATCGCGCAGAATATGATACGGAAAATTGTGGGCAGATATTTGTAGAGATGATTGAAGAAATTGCTAGCTATAATTTGGATTTAATTTCAAAAATTATAGAACTATTAAAGCCATTTAATATTCATAATAAAGATCTTTTCATTGATTTAGGTAATGCTTTAGCAAAAATCGGTAAAATAAAAGGTGGTCTAACAAAATCAAAGATTCCTAAACCAATTAATTCAAATATTTTTATTCATGATGGAAAAAGTAATATAGCTGCATCAAATAGTAATGATGTTTTTGGTCCTGAGGGTAACCTTAGTAAATCATTTGAAGCATATGAAAATCGACCAAATCAAGTACATTATTCTCAATTTATTGATGATATTTTAACAAGCCCAGGTGGGATTGGAGTTGCTGAAGCAGGTACTGGTTTAGGTAAAAGCATGGCTTATTTGTTCCCTGCTATCAAACATAATGTAAAAAATATTGATGAAGGACCTATTGTCATATCATGTTATACCAAACACCTTCAAGATCAATTATTTAATAAAGACCTACCTCGTTTAGCAAGTGCTGTAGATGCACCAGTCCAAGCTGTTCTAATTAAAGGTCGAAACAATTATGTATGTAAGTCACGATTGAATTGGCTTATTAGTGGTGCAGAAAAAATGTTAAATGCTGAAGAAGCTATGTATCTTGTTCCACTAATGGTTTGGCTAGAGCATACACAGACTGGAGATATGGATGAGTGCCCAGGATTTACTAATGGATTCACATTTAGACTTATGGCTTCAGTGCAAAGTGAACCAGGTTTTTGCACATCACCAATCTGTGCACGGAATGGAGGTTGTTTCTTTGGGCCATTAAGAAAGATGATTTATCAAGCTAACTTAATTGTAGTTAACCATGCCTTGATGATTTCTGAAGCAAAAAGTAGGACTGAAACTGAAGAAGGAAACGGTTTTTTACCTGAATATAAATCAGTTATTGTTGATGAGGCACATAATTTACCTCAAGCTGCTTATCATCAATTGACAGCAACGTTAGACTATAGATCAATAGCATATTTATTAGACAGAATTGATCCTGATCACAGCCATTCCGTACGTTGGAGTAATCAATTAAAATCATTAGGTAATTTACATCCACAATTCGAAGGTAATAGAAAAGACCTCTCTCATTCTGTGTCAATTTGCAGAGATGCTTTAAAAACTTTTTTTGATCAAATGTCTGGAAATAGTTTGCACAAATTCAATCCTGAAGCAAAGTATTCTACTAAGTTAATTATTAAAGATTTAGTTGCCGAGTTTGGTCCCTTAGAAAAAGAATTATCAATGCTCAATAGAGGATTACACTCTGTTCGAAATCAAGTAAGGCGTATGCGTGATTCTTTATTAGATATTGATGAAGCAAAAGAAGATTTTTTAGAACTACATCAGTTATTAGATAGAGGAGAAGGATTTATGACTGATGCTCTCTTACTTGTTCAATACATTTCAACAAATCAAGATAATGATTTAGTTTATTGGTACGAAGGTAATTTTAAAAGATTTAATGCAAAAACTGAATTAGTGTTAACTGCTAATGTTGCACCCATTGATTTAGCATCGGATTTATCTCATAATTTATTTAAATCATTAGATCATTGTATCCTCACTAGTGCTACACTTAGAACTGAAACGACTTTTGATTACTATCTTCAAAGGACAGGTTTAAATGGTGTGGAATTTGATGACGTTAAGACAGCGATTTTTGATAGTCCATTTCATTATAATGATCAAGTAACCTATTATCAGTATTCTGGATCAGATGGCCAACACCCAGAAGTTATAGCAAAAACAATTTTAGCATGTCATCAGAGTTATAATAAACGTATGATGGTTCTTTTTACGTCTCGTGCTCAATTAGAAGCAACATTAAAGCTACTGCAAAGTTCGCCAACTGGTAAAAAATTACCTATTTTTGCTCAAAAAAGACAAACTTCTAGAATAGGACTAGTTAGAGGTATGCATCAAACTTCTAATGGTATTTTACTAGGAACGAATGCGTTTTGGGAAGGTGTGGATTTACCTGGAAATTTATTGGAGATATTAATTATCGTTAAAATGCCTTTTGATGTACCCACGGAACCATTAGTAAAAGCTTATGGAGATTTAATCGAGTCACAAGGTGGTAGCAGGTTTATGAATTATGCATTACCTGAATCAGTTATTAGATTTAGGCAAGGCTTCGGTCGTTTGATTAGAACAACTTATGATGAAGGTATTTTTATAGTTATGGATGATAGAATTATTAATAAACGATATGGAATAGCATTTAGTGACTCAATACCTGTTGATTTAATCGCATTTAAAGAATTAAATGAACTGGGCAAGTTTTAGATTTTTTATGATAAAGAAATGGTTTTATATACTATTATTTCCACTTTTCTTACTTAGTGGCTATTTAATAATTAATCATATCAAATATCCTGAAGTTCGTTGGAATTGGGATCAGATTGATGAAACGGTACTAGATTTTCCAAAAGGATTCCAATGGGGTGTTGCGACGTCTGCCCATCAAGTTGAAGGAAATTCTATAAATAATTGGTCTAGGTGGGAAGAAGGTAATTTTCAAGATGGCTTACCACATATACATGAAGGAGAAAAATCAGGTATTGCTTCGGATCATTGGAAAAGGTTTAAAGAAGATATTTTACTCATTAAAGAATTAGGAGTTGATGTATATAGATTTTCTGTTGAGTGGAGTAAAATTGAACCAGAAGAAGGTTTGTTTAGTAAAAAAGCAATTCAACACTATCAAGAAGTTTGTGATGCATTGCTATCAGCTGGTATTAAACCAGTTATAACTCTACATCACTTTACAAACCCACTTTGGTTTGAAGATTTGGGTGCTTTTGAGAAAGAAGAAAATATCAAATATTTTACTCGATTTAGCGAGTTTGTATTTGAAGAATTAAATGCTAAAGTTGATAAATGGTGTACTATAAATGAACCTGCCGTTTACACAAGCCAAGGGTATTTTAATGGAGTTTTCCCACCAGGGAAGAAAGATCCACAGTTGGCTGGAGTTGTAATGAAAAATTTATTATTAGCTCATACTAGGGTTTATAATTTATTAAAATCCCATAGGAATGGGAAAAAACACCAAATTGGTATTGTAAAAAATATTTTTCCATTTGATCCATTCAATAGATGGAATCCTTTGGATTGGTTTGTAAGTCGAACTTTAGATGAAGTTTTCAATCAAGGTGCCCTTGATTATTTTATAACTGGTAATTTTGAGTTTAGTATGCCTGGGATGAATAAAGTTGTATTTAATGATCCATCGGTTATTAAATCATTAGATTTTATTGGTTTAAATAATTATTCTCATCAACGAGTTAAATCTCAATTTAGTTTAAATAACTTTTTTCGGTTCCAATTTTATGATGATGAAGAAATGACCGATATGCCCTATCCTATTTATCCTGAGGCAATATATAGATCCATTAAACGAGTTAGTGCTATAGGTAAACCTATAATTATCACTGAGAATGGTGTGGCTGATAAAAGTGATACTATTCGTCCAAAGTATATTGATCGCTACTTATTCGCAGTTTCTAAAGCCATTGATGAAGGAGCAAATATAAAGGGTTACTATTACTGGACATTAATGGATAATTTTGAATGGTCAGAAGGGTATGCTATGAAATTTGGTTTATATGAAGTTGATTTTAAAAATCAAAAAAGAACATTAAGAGAAGGTTCTAAACACTACATTGATATTATTTCTAAATTTTAGAATTAGTATTTAAGAGTCCATAACTTTTCCAATTATTTCTTTCAATAGCTTGGCTGCAGTGTATGCAGTTATATCATTTATGTCATTTATAGGATTGTACTCAACTATATCTCCACCAACGACATTTCCCTCTAATTCATTTATAATATTTATAATGTTTCTTGTTGTTAATCCACCAGGCTCTGGGTGTGAAACGCCTGGAGCAAATGCAGGATCAAGGCCATCAATATCTAGTGAAATATATAATGGCCCGTCGAATTTAAGTGATAAGTTTGAACTAAAATCTTTCATTTCAATAACTTCAACATTGAATTTTTCTACTTGCTCTCTTTGGTGATTATTAAGGGTTCTTATACCTATTTGCACTAAACGTTTAACTAAAGATTTTTCCATTATTCTAGCAAATGGAGAAGCATGTGAGTAAGGATTATTATCAAAATTATTATAAAGATCAGGATGTGCATCAAAATGTAGAATGTTTAATGATTCATAATAATTCGAATATGCTTCAATAATCGGATAGGTAATAGAATGATCTCCACCAATTGAAATTACCTTATTTTTTTTAGACAATTCTTTTTCTACAGTATTTTGAATTTTTTCAATGGCATACTTACCTGATTTAAGTTCAAAATTATCTAAATAAAGAACTTGTTTCTTATCAGCACAATTATATCCGTTTTCTGAGAACATGTTGGAAGATTCAGAGTAAAATGCTTTTTTAATCGCGTATGGTCCATTAGCACAACCTTTTATAAAAGATGAATTTTCATCCAATGGAATACTTAAAACAGAAATCATATTAAATAACCTATCTATTAATTAATTAAGATAAAGGCTATAATTTATTGAAGATAAAAATAATAAAATATTGAAGATTAATTTCACTGTTCTTGTTCAATGTCTTTAAATTTGTCTAAATTGACCAATGGGTAGACTACTTATATCAACTAATTCCATAAATTGGAAAGAATTATCACCTCTTCTATCTTCCGCCTGTAGAATTAGTCTTTCCTCAGATGCTAAGTCATCAATCAAAACATCTAATATTGTACTAAATCAGATTTTACAGTCAAATAAGAAAGTTTATGGTGTAAATACTGGGTTTGGTAAACTAAGTAATGTTTCTATCAGCTCTAATGATATCAAGGATTTACAATTAAATTTAGTTCGCAGTCATGCCTGTGGCGTAGGTAAAACATTAGATCTAGGAGTGACTCGAGTTTCAATGGTCCTTAAATTGATGACTTGGGCGAAAGGTTACAGTGGTATCCGCCCAGTTTTAGCAAAATTATTAGTTGATATGTTAAACCACGATATCCTTCCATTGATGCCAAGACAAGGCTCTGTGGGTGCATCAGGGGATTTAGCTCCTTTAGCTCATTTAGCTTTAGCAATGATAGGTGAAGGTCAAGTCCACTTCCAAGATAGAACAATGCCTTCCTTACTAGCTTTGAAAGAAGCTAACCTTGAGCCAATAACTCTAGAAGCTAAAGAAGGGTTAAGTTTAATAAATGGTACCCAAGTTTCAACAGCTTTAGGTATTCGTTCTTTATTTGAATCAGAAAAACTTTTGAAAACTGCAGATATTAGTGGTGCTTTATCAACAGAAGCTAGTTTATCAACAAATGTGGTTTTTAATCCTATAGTTCATAAATTAAAAAAACATCCTGGTCAAATTAAAGTTGCTGAAAATATTTACAACCTACTTAAAGGAAGTGAGATTGTTAAATCTCATAGTGACTGTGGTCAAGTCCAGGACCCTTATTCTATACGCTGTATGCCTCATGTTCATGGGGCAAGTCGTGATGTCTTTAATAATGTTGAAAATATTATTAATAATGAACTTAATTCTATTTCTGATAATCCTTTAGTTTTTCAAAATGGGCAGATAATGAATTCAGGGCATTTTCATGCAGAGCATGTAGCTCAAGCTTTAGACTCACTTTCAATAGCTATGTCAGAGATAGGCGCTATTGCTGAACGAAGAATTAACTATTTTATGAAAGGAATAGGAGACCGCATCCCAATGTTTGGTGCTGTAAATCCTGGCTTAGAATCAGGTTTTATGTTAGCTCAAGTAACTGCTGCTGCTCTAGCTTCCGAAAATAAAACTTTAGCACATCCTGCCAGTGTTGACTCGATATCAACCTCTGCAGGTCAAGAAGACTTTGTTAGTATGGCTCCATGGTCAGGTCGTAAGTGCCTTCGTATTATTAGTCACATTAGATCTATTTTAGCAATAGAAATATTAGTTTCTGGAAATATAAATCACCGGTTTCATAAAAAACTTTCTTCAGCAATAGGTTTGAATTCTATAATGAAACTTTTAAAGAGATCAAAAGTTTTAACATCAAAAGATCACCCTTTGCATACTGACATTGAAATTATTGACCATTTAATTAAATCAGGAACAATTTTAAAAATCTTATCAAAACATATAAACTTAAATTAAAACTATGAAAAATCGACCACCCTTTATTCAAGCACTTACTTTTGACGATGTTTTATTAGTACCTCAAGAATCTCATATTCTACCTCGAGATGTAAATCTAAAGACTCGTTTGACTAATAAAATTAAAATGAATATTCCTCTTCTTTCTGCTGCTATGGACACGGTTACAGAAAGTGACATGGCTGTTGCTTTAGCTCGTGAAGGTGGAATTGGTATTATACACAAAAACTTATCAATTGAAGATCAATCTTTAATGGTTGATAGAGTTAAGCGTTCAGAAAGTGGTATGATTGTCAATCCTGTAACTCTCACTATTGATAAAACAATTCGTGATGCCAAAAATGTTATGAATAATTATCATATTAGTGGTTTACCAGTTGTTAATGATGGAAAATTAGTAGGAATAATAACTAATCGTGATATTAGATTTGAAAAAGATGACAATCTTTCAGTTCGTGATAGAATGACATCTAAAAAGTTAGTTACTGTTAAAAAAGGTACAACTTTAGATGAGGCAAAAGAAGTTTTACAACAGCATCGAATAGAGAAATTATTAGTAGTAGATGATGAAGGAAATCTAGCTGGCTTAATTACAGTTAAAGATATTCAGAAAAAAGAAGATTTTCCTAATGCCTGTAAAGATAAAAGTGGGCGATTAAGAGTTGGAGCAGCTATTGGTATTAGTGATGATTCCATTGAACGCTCTCAAGCTCTATGGGATAATGATGTTGATGTAATAGTAATTGATACAGCTCATGGCCATTCTTCTGGAGTGTTAAGTGCTATTAAAAATATTAAAAAGGCAGTTGGTGATTTACAAATAATTGCAGGTAATGTTGCTACCGCTGATGGAGTTAAAGCTTTAATTGATTGTGGGGTTGATTCAATAAAAGTAGGAATTGGTGCCGGAGCTAGTTGTACCACGCGTATCGTAGCAGGTGTAGGTATGCCTCAATTATCTGGAATTATGAATTGCGTTGATGAAGCAAATAAACACAATATTCCAATAATAGCTGATGGAGGTATACGTTATAGTGGAGATTTAGCAAAAGCAATAGCTGCTGGTTCCGAAGTTGTTATGCTAGGCTCTATGTTAGCGGGTATGGATGAAAGTCCTGGAGAATTTATTTTATTTGAAGGAAGACAATATAAATCATATCGAGGAATGGGCTCTTTAGGAGCGATGAAAGAAGGAAGTAGAGATCGCTATTTTCAGGAAGAGGCTGAAACTACAAAATTAGTTCCTGAAGGAATAGAAGGTATGGTTCCATACAGAGGATTAGTGAAAAATACTATTCATCAGCTTATGGGTGGATTACGCTCATCAATGGGTTACTGTGGAGCTAAAGATATTCAAGATTTTCATAAAAAAGCTGAATTTATACAAACAACTACTGCTGGAATAAAAGAGAGTCATCCTCATGAAGTTAAAATAATGAAGGAAGCTCCAAACTATCAAGTGTCAGATAGTTAAGAATCTAATTATAAAGACTATTTTTTAAGCTGAGAGCGTGTTAAGGTGTTTTGTGATTTGAGATTTTCTGCGGGCTGCAGTATTTTTCTTTAATATACCTTTACTTACCATCTTATCTATTGTACTTACAGCAATTGTATAATGCACTTGTGCTTTATCTAAAGCAGATGATTCAAGAACGCGCTTTATAGCAGTTTTCAAATCAGAGTTTTTAGCAACATTAATCTCATGTCTTTTCTTATCTTGTCGCTCACGTTTTATTTGTTGTGGATGTCGATCCATTAAGTTCCTCAAATAATGATTAAAAATTAGCTTGAGAATCTATCCTTTATTATTAAACTTTACCAAAAGAAATATGTTAGAAATAAAAACTACTATTTACAGTTAGAACTGTGATTATTATCACGACTTACTAAATATTATTATAGTAGATTTTAAGATTTCTTCTGACCTATAAAATTTAGTATCTTAAGATATGGATAAAGTTGACCATTTACGCAATGTTCCTATTTTTTCTGATCTTTCGGACTCAGATTTAACTAAAATATCTTCAAAAATGGTTCCACGTGAGTATGACAAAGGACAAATGATTCTTTTAGAAGAAAGCCATGGTGAATCATTTTTTATTATTACAAGTGGCGCTGTTAAAGTCACACGTCTAAGCGATGATGGTAGAGAGGTGATTCTTGCTATATTGGGTGAGAGTGATTTCTTTGGTGAAATGTCGCTTCTAGATGGCGCTGGAAGATCTGCCAATATTGTCGCTAATGAAACTGCTGTTATGCTTACATTATCTAGAAGAGATTTTCTTGAGTGTCTAGAATCTTATCCTAAGATTGCAATTGCTTTATTAGAAGAATTAGCAATTCGTTTACGTAAAAGTGATCAACAAATTGAAAGTTTATCGCTAAGTGATTCAGAACAACGTATAGGTATAACTTTAATAAGGCTAGCTGAAGAATTAGGTACAATTAAACAAGGGAACGTTCTTATAAAGAATCTTCCATATCAACAAGATATTGCTAATATGGCAGGCACTTCTCGCGAGACTGTATCAAGAACTCTAAAACTATTAGAAGATAAATCATTGATTATGAAAGAAAATAGAGTGTTGACGATATTTAACTTTGACTCTTTTCGAACAGCCTTTTCTTAATCTTATACCTAAGAATATGGATTCCAAAACTATTGATCTTATAAGATCAAATGATCATCTAACCTTATCGCGTGTCATTTCAGAGATTGAATCAAATAGTGATATAAGCAATGAATTCTTTAACGAAATATATTCGTTAAGTCATAATGCAATAAGAATTGGTGTGACTGGCCCTCCAGGTGCTGGAAAGAGTACATTAACGAATCAAATTATAAAATACTTTCTTACTGATAATAAAAGCGTTGGTATTATTGCTATTGATCCAACCAGTCCATTTACTGGTGGGGCTCTACTTGGTGATCGCGTGAGAATGAATCAATATTTATTTAATGATAATGTTTTTATAAGAAGTATGGGGTCTCGTGGTGATTTAGGTGGTTTAACAAAAAAAGCACAAGAAGTTGGTGATGTGTTAGCTGCTAGTGGTAAAGATATTATTATTTATGAAACAGTTGGTGTTGGCCAAGGTGAACTTGATGTTTCTAAAGCTGTTGATGTAACTATAGTAGTTTTAGTACCTGAGTCAGGGGACGAAGTTCAACTTATGAAAGCTGGTCTTATAGAGATTGCAGATATTTTTGTAATAAATAAAAGTGATAGAGATGGTTCAGGAAGATTGGCTCAAAACTTAGCTTCTATTTTGCATTCATTTTCAAAAAAAGAAGATTTAGTTCCTGAAGTATATAGTACCTCTGCCAATAAAGGAGATGGTGTAGAAAAATTTTATTCAGGTTTAAATGAGCTTTTGAAATTAATGCAAAATAAAAATATGCTTAATGAAAAAAAATTATTAAGACACAAAAATAGAATACTTCAATTAGTACAAGAACGTTTATTGAGTAATTTTTGGTCTAAGAAAAAAGTTGATCAACTAAAATTAGCAATTAACAATATAAATTCAATTAAAGTTTCTCATTATGAAGTTATGAGGAAATTATTTGAGGATAAAAATGTCTAATAATCATCAATCGATGCCATTCTTAGAACATTTAGAAGAATTAAGGTGGCGTTTAGTTAAATCATTAATATCAGTTATAATTGGAGCTATTATAACCTTTTTTTTTATTGATTCTTTGATAGATTTTCTAATTAAGCCTACACAAAGTTTAAAATACCCAATGGATTTGCAAGTTTTAAAAGTTCAAGGTATGTTCATGATTAAATGGGGAATATCACTAGTTGGAGGGATTGTATTAGCGGTCCCAGTTCTTACATTTCAAATTTGGCAATTTATTTCACCAGGTTTATATATGAATGAGCGTAAGTATGTAGCACCTTTAATAATATTTACATATCTATCATTTTTAATTGGTCTAACTTTTGCTTATAAAGTAATAATACCTTTTTCCTTAGATTTTTTCACTTCAGTTGGAATGGAAGGAATTCAAAATAATTTCTCAATTAACTATTATTTTAATTTTATAACATGGCTAATGTTGGGTAGTGGTCTAATTTTTGAGTTGCCTGTTTTAGTATTTATTCTATCAATTTTTGGTTTACTAACGCCTGCGTTTATGTCTCATTATAGAAGACATGCAATAGTTGTTATTTTAATCATCAGTGCATTTATAACTCCACCAGATCCAGTTAGTTTAGTTTTAATGTCTATTCCATTAATGTTATTATATGAAATTAGTATAGGTGTGAGTTGGTTAGTAAGTCGAAGAAAAAGTGATTAATTTAAAAGTATGAAAAAAGATAAAAAATCACTCAGACTTATTACTGAACCAATTTTTGATGATATTAAATTATTTGAAAAAGAATTTAGAGATGCACTTAGTTCAGAAGTTAGATTGATTAATTTAGTTGGTAAATATATAATTCGTCACAAAGGGAAACATATTCGTCCAATCCTTACGTTATTAGCTTCAAGGGTTTGTGGTCAACCGAATTTAAATAGTTATAAGGCAGCTGCGATGATAGAATTACTTCATATTGCAACATTAATACATGATGATGTTGTTGATGAAGCTGAAAAACGCCGTGGATTTCTTTCCATTAATCGTATTTGGAAGAACAAAATATCAATACTTATGGGAGATTTTATTTTCAGTAAAGCATTGATAAAGATGGTTGGATTAAAAGATTTTGCAGCTTTACAACTTATTGCAGATACTGCTGAAAAACTTGCGGCTGGTGAAATTTTACAAATTGAAAAATCTTTAACTCGTTCTATGACTGAAGAAGTATATTACCAAATGATTTACAAAAAAACAGCTTCATTAATTTCTACAAGTTGTGAATTAGGTGCAATAACGTCAACAGGTGAAAAAAATGATAGAAAAGCTATGATTACTTATGGGACAAAATTAGGTATGGCATTTCAAATAAAAGATGACTTGTTTGATTTATTAGGTAATGAAAAGCAAACTGGTAAAGATATTGGTGCTGATTTAAAACGAAATATGGTCACTTTACCTTTAATTTATACTTATGAACAAATTAACAGGTCAAAGCTTCGTAAGTTAAAAAAAATTATTAGTTCTAAGAAAAAAACAAATTCTGACATACATGATCTAAATGAGATTGTTCATGATGCAGGTGGGTTTAATTATGCTGAAGAAAAAATTAATGAACTTAATAGTCAAGCATTTGAGGCTATAACAATGTACCCTGAGTCTACTTACAAGCAGTCAATGATTGACTTAATTAATTTTAATACTCAACGTTCAAGCTAATTTAATGAATTATCCAAAGACTATTTTAGTCTTAAGATTTAGTTCTATTGGTGATATTGTTCAAACAACTTCAGTCATTGGAACACTTAAAAAGAACTTTCCTGATTCTTTAATAGATTTCATGACTTTATCTAAATATTCATCTTTACTTAATGAACATCCATATATTAATAATATTTATGAAGTTGACATAAAAGCAAACTATAAAGATTTAAAAAGTATTTCCTATGAAATGAATGCTTTGAAATATGATTTAGTTTTAGACCTTCACAATACTACACGATCAAAAATTATTAGAAAATTTATCAAAAATTCAGAAAAAAGATATATTAGAAAACCTAGATGGAAAAGGTTTAAAAATTATGTATTTCATTTGAATCAATTTCCTAAAGAGTTCTCTGTTAGATCATGGATGAATGGAACAATAGATGATTTAATTAATGAAGAGAATAATCCATCAAAAACGAAACTGTTTATTTCAAAAGAAGAAAAGATTAAATCTAAAAAATTCATTCATTCAAGAGGGGCTATAAATCCATTTTTTGTTATATTACCTGGAGCTGCTTGGCCTCAAAAAACTTGGCTTTTTGAAAGATATGTTACAGTTATTAAAAAATGTGTAGAAAACTATAATTTAACTCCATTATTAGTTGGAAATTCTTCTGATATAATTTGTAATAGGATAAAAGACACTTTTGGAAAGAATTTAATAGATATTCATGGTGAAACTAGTTTGAGAGAATCAATTGCAATTATTAGTCAATCTGAATTCGTTATAGGAAGTGATACTGGTTTAGTTCACGCAGCTGAAGGATTAGATATACCTGCAATTTCAATTTTAGGACCAACTACAAAAGAAACAGGTGCGGGAGTTTTTAATAAAAAATCTGTTACAGTTGAAGATACAAATTTATGGTGCCGTCCATGTTCACAAAATGGTAGTATACCATGCTACAGAAAAAAACAATATTGCATGACAAACATTGATGTAGAGGATGTAATGAATGCAGTAAAAAGAGTAATGCAATAATGTTTTGGATGCTAATCTATAATTTAATGATACTACCAACTTTGTTTTTATTTGGAATGATTACTTGTTTATTTAATAAGAAAATTAGAGAAGGTTTCTTTGGTAGACTGAACACATATACACAATTAAAAGTTTTTATGAATAAAAATGAAACTGAAAATGATATCTATTGGTTTCACGCAGCTTCACTTGGTGAATATGAACAAATAAAGCCTGTTCTCGCTGGATTGAAAGAAATTGAACCTTCTTCAAAATCAATTGTTAGTTTTTTTTCACCATCAGGTTATAATCATGTAAATGATCAAAATATTGACTGTAAAATTTATTTACCATTTGATTTTTTTTGGATAATTAATCGATGCTTAAAAATTGTTAAACCAAAAAAAATAATTTTAGCTGCTTATGATGTTTGGCCTAACTTGATTTGGAGAGCTGAATACATGGGCGTACCTACTACTTTATTTGCTGCTAGGTTCTCAAATAACACATCAAAACTATTACCATTTATTAAAGACTTTTATAAAAGAGTATATAGTAGTTTCTACGCAATTTATACAATTTCAAATTCTGACAATAATCTTCTTCAATTAATATTGAAAAATTCAATTAATCCAATCATTCGAGTTTTAGGCAATCCAAGATACGATGAAGTAAAAATAAAAGCTGACAACTTCACGATTGAACGTACAAAATCTGTTTTGCAAAGACCAAAAACACTGTTACTTGGTAGTATGCATAAAGAAGATGAAAATATTATTTTAGAATCTATTGTAAGTCTAATGAATGAAATAAATGACTTATCTATAATTTGGGCATATCATGAACCAAAAGATCAATATTTAGATCAAGCATCAACTTTTTTTAAATCAAAGAATTTTTCAGTTGAACGAATTAGTAAAACTAAACCTAATAAATTGAATGCAAGGGTTTGTTTAGTAGATACGATTGGCCAATTAGCTCAATTATATTGGTATGGCCAAATAGCATATATTGGTGGCGGTTTTTCAACTGGAATTCATAATGTGATGGAACCAGCAATTGCAAGATTACCAATTTATTTCGGTCCACGCTATAATAATTCACATGAAGCAGAAGAATTAATTAAAAATGGAGGTGGGTTTCAAATTGATTCAGGAACTGATCTTTTCTTAGGAATTAAAAAACTTTTCAATGATGAAACAACATTTATTAAAGCAAGTTATGCTTCAACAAATGTTATACATCGTAATTTAGGTTCTGCTACACGAGTAGTTAGAAATATTATACATGATTAGATCTGTGAACTTTTGTTTAGATTACACTAAATTTTCTCGAACAAAGCCAATAACCTTTTCTCCTGGAATACATATTATTTATGGTGAAAGTGGTAGCGGTAAAACACATTTAATACGTAGCCTTGCAAATTTAAATTCAACTCATAATGGTCATTTTAAAGTTGTTGAATCAAATGTTCCTAAAGCAATTCAAATTGTTTTTCAAAACCCAGAGAATCAAATTCTATCTCATAAATTATCTTTAGAGTTGTCTTTTGGTCTTGAATCTAATTTCTTTGATACTCATTTTTTACAGTCAAAGTATAAAAATATAAAATCAAATTTATCGTTTATTAAAGATTGGGATAGACATCCTTCGACTTTAAGTGGGGGGGAAATGGAAATGTTAAATTTAGTTACTGCTTTCAGTATGAATCCGGAACTTGTTTTAATTGATGATGGTTTATCATTTATGAACGCAGACATAAAGTCTTATTGGGTTAAATGGATGCAACAAAAAATAAATAAAGAAATAACAATTTTATGGTTTACATCTGATATCTCAGATTTTAGTTACAGTAATTCAAATTGGGTAATTTCATTATCTGATTTTGCACAAGTAAATAATTTCAAAAAAAGAAAAAATTATAATGTTTCTTCCTTAAAAGGTGGAATGTCTTTAAAAATTAAAAATTTGTCATTTCAATACGAAAAAAGCACATCTTTGATTAAAAACTGGAATGTTGATATGAATAGTGCTCGCAGTATAGGTTTAGCTGGAAAAAATGGTATAGGAAAAACAACTCTAGCACAGTTATTTACAGGTTTATTAGAACCAACTAATGGATCCATTTCACTTTTAGTTAATAATCAAAATCCTACAATTGCAATGCTTGATCAGTTTCCTGAAAGAATCTTAGGTCCAAATTCTCTTGAGTCTTTTATTCAAAAACTGATAAAAAAAGAGAAATTAAATAAAAGATTAGTAAATAAATGTATTAATCAGCTTAATTCCCATCAGATTAATTGGGAAATAATAAAGACCCAATCTTCCCTAGATATTCCTTGGTCAACTTTACGAATGTCATTAATAATTATTCTCTCTCACTGCAATTATGACCTTTTAATATTAGATGAACCTACTTTTGGATTTGGTTGGGAACAAAAAGAGATTTTAAGCCAACTTCTATGTGAAGTATTAGTTCAAAAACATGTTATTTTAATTTCACATGATATACCATTTTTTATAGCTCATTGTGATCAAATATATGATTTAGATAACCAATCTTTAATAAATAATAAAAATATTCAAACAAATGTCGATAAAACCAAAAATTACTGATCCAACAAAAATACTTACATTCGCAAACATGATTAGTCTTGGTAGAGCTGTCCTTGCAGTTCCAATAGTTTATACATTACGTGATCCAGAATTAGGTTATATTACATTTACTTTAATTATAATAGCTGTCCTCTCAGATACATTAGATGGTTGGTTTGCTAGGCAGGCTCATGAGGTAACACACTTTGGAAAATGGATTGATCCTATTGCAGACTTTGCGTGCATACTTTCTGTTTCTTCATATTTAACATTAGTAGGTAGATTCCCAGGTTGGTTTTTTATATTATACTTATCCAGATATATAACTATAGCTTTATCTGCTATATATTTTTTAAATCATACTAAATTTATACTTAATGCTAATTGGTGGGGTAAGTGGGCAGCAGGAATTACTTCATTAGCATTACTATTACACATATGGCCTTGGGACGCATTGCCATGGACAAAAGATTTAGCTATTTACTTTGCTACATTTTTGTTAACAATAAGTTGGCTATCATATATAAAAACATTTTTTAAATTATATAAAGAGATTCGTTAATGGCATTAGCTGGAAAGATATTTAAAGCTTTAAAACAAACACGTGATAAAATTTCTGATGCTTTTGATTTAGTTAGAAAAGAAAAAGTGAGTATTGAATCTTTAGATCAATTAGAAGAAACACTTATTTTAGCTGATATTGGAATTGATACTGTTGAAAAAGCCTTAGATGTCATAAAGAATAACAAAAAGAATAATTTTATACAAGAAGTAGAGAGTTATTTAATTTCAGTTTTACCTGAAAATATAAATGATGAAGAGTATTTTTCTAAACCTATGGTAATCTTAATGGTAGGCGTTAATGGAACAGGTAAAACAACATCATGTGCAAAGCTAGCTAAATACTATAAATCTCAGGGTAAAAAAGTTTTAATGATTGCTGCAGATACTTATAGAGCAGCAGCTGTGGATCAATTAAAAGTATGGTCAAGTAGACTTAATGTTGAAATGATATATAATGAATCTTCAAATCAACCTTCATCTGTTTTATTTGATGGTCTTACAGCTGCTAAATCTCAAAAATCTGACATTATAATTGTAGACACTGCTGGTAGGTTGCAGACATCAAAAAACTTGATGTCTGAACTTGAAAAAATGTATAGACTTGCTAAGAAAAACTTTTCTTCTTTTAATATTAATTCACTTATAACGATAGATGCAAGTTTAGGGCAAAATTCATTAATTCAAGCTAAAGACTTTAATAGTATAATTAATCTAGATGGAGCGATACTAACAAAAATGGATGGTACAGCAAAGGGTGGGATTGTTTTTCCTTTATATAACGAATCAAATATTTCAGTAAAATTTATCGGCACAGGTGAAGATTTAAATGATTTATACAAATTTAATCGAAACGAATATATTCAAAGTATATTAGGAATAAATAATACATCATGAGCCAACACAAATTGAAAATGATTAGTCTTGGATGTGCTAAGGCGCTTGTTGATTCTGAGATGTTGCTAGGTGGATTAGAACGAGAAAATTTTCAAATTACCGAAGAGCCTGAAGAGGCAGAAACTATAGTTGTTAATACATGCGGCTTTTTAGATATTGCTCGAGAAGAATCAATTGAAACAATTCTTCATTCTGCAAAACTTAAAAAAACTGGAAAATTAAAACAACTTGTTGTAATGGGGTGTTTATCTGAAAGATACCCAGAATCATTATCAAAAGAGATTCCTGAAGTTGATAGATTTTTTGGGAGCAAAGATCATAAGCAAATAGTATCCTTCCTTACAGGAAAAGATTATGTAATGGATGATCCTCTATTTTATCGCTCATTACTAACTCCAAATCACTACGCATATTTAAAAATAGCTGAAGGATGTGACAATGGATGCTCATTTTGCAGTATTCCAATTATGCGAGGATTACAAAAAAGTAGAAATATAGATTCTATAATGTGGGAAGCAGAAAAACTATTAGAAAAAAATGTTAAAGAGATGCTTATAATTGCACAAGACTCCACTAGTTATGGTTGGGATCTAAAACCAAAAACTTACCTTGGAGATTTAATAAAATCATTAGATACTTTAGGTTTTGATTGGATTCGTCTTCATTATGCTCATCCTGCACATTTGTCAAAACGCATTATTGAATCAATGGCAAATGCTAAAAATTTATGTAGATATTTGGACATGCCAATTCAACATGCATCTGATAAAATTTTGAAATCTATGAGGAGAGGTTTAGGTCAATCAGGAATTCGTAAACGTATACTTGATTTAAGAGAAGCTATACCAACTATTCGCATTAGAACAACTTTAATTGTTGGATATCCTGATGAAACAGATGAAGATTTTAATGCTTTATATGATTTTATTGAAGAAATGGAATTTGATAGATTAGGAGTTTTTACATATTCAGAAGAAGAAGGTACAATGGCAGAAAAATTAAATGATAATGTACCTAAAGAATTAAAAAATGAAAGAAAAGATCAAATTTTAGATTTGCAAGCTAGTATTAGCTCAGAGAAAAACCAAGTTATGGTAGGTAATACATATAAGGTATTAGTAGATAAGTCAGCAGAGACAGTTTCGGTAGGACGAACTGAGTATGATTCACCAGAAATTGATAATATTGTTCATATTAAAGCTAGAGTAGATATAGGTGAATTTGTGAATGTAAAGATTGATTCTTCAAACGAATTTGAATTGATTGGTAAACCAGTTTAATTTTTTATTTTCTACTTTTTCCTGAATCAATTATTAATTGAAGCTTAGTTTTCATATGATTTAAAATTTTTGGATATTTATTAGCTACATTCTCTGACTCACTAATATCATTTTCCAAATTAAAAAGCGAGTATTCTGGTACGTCCCATAATTTCATCGATAAATCACCATTATACATTTTTTTAGTATCATGTCGTTGGAGTTTCCATTCGTTTTCACGTAAACCGTATGTTCCTCTTAATCCATTATCTTGAGTAACTATATGATCTCGTCCTTTAGATCCTTCTTTTCCTAATAAAACATCTAAAATGTTAAAACTATCTAAAATACCATCTTTTGGTAATTCAACTCCGACCAATTCAGCCATACTAGCTGCTAGATCTATTGTTGAAACAATTTCATCAGAAACATTTGGTTGTATTTTTCCTTTCCAATAAGTTATAAAGGGTGTGCGAGTGCCTCCTTCACGAACATTATATTTACCACCACTAAAAGGATAGCTTGGTTTGTGATTGCCTAATGCCTCATTAGCATAATCATCGTACCCGTCATCAAGAACTGGACCATTATCAGAAATGAAAACAACTAATGTTTTTTCAATCAAATCTAGCTGTTCTAATGTTTTAATAATTTGTCCTACGTTCCAATCTAATTGAATAATGGCATCTCCTCGGTAACTCATATTGGATTGACCTTGGAAACGTTCATGTGGCATTCGTGGAACATGGATATCATGAGAGGAAAAGAAAAGAAAAAATGGATTATCAGTATTTTTCTCAATCCATTTTTTAGCCTGTTTTTGCCATTCATCTGCTAGGTCTTCATCTCTGAATCGTGCTGAATATCCACCAGTATAAAACCCGATTCGACCAATGCCATTATGTATGGTGTTATTATGACCATCATTCCAGTTCATCCTTAAAGTATTTCTATGAGAAATTCCAGTTGGATGGTCATCGCTTGGTTTTTTACTTCCCACCCAAATAGGATCATTTTGGTCAAGGTTTAGCACTCGATGATTTTCTACATAAACTTGAGGAACACGATCATTTGTAGTTGGAAGAAGAAAATTATAATCAAAACCAATCTCTTTTGGACCAGGCTTTAAGTCTTCATTCCAATTTGGCCCTGAAGTTTCTCCTAGTCCTAGATGCCATTTTCCAATTACTGCTGTACTATACCCAGCCTTTTTTAATAGAGAAGCAATAGTTTCAGTGCCAGGTTTAATAATTGCCGGAGCATTTGGTGGAGCAATACTCGTTCCTTTTTGTCTAAAAGCATATGTACCAGTGAGGAATGAATATCTAGTAGGTGTGCAAGTAGATGCAGACGCATATCCACTAGTGAATTTGATACCGCCATTAGCCAATCTATCAATATTAGGAGTCTTTACATTCTCAAGTTTGGCGCCATATGCACCCACATCACCATATCCTAAATCATCAGCCATAATAACAATAATATTTGGCCTCTCATCATGAATTGTTTTAGAGCAACCACCAAATAATAATATTATTAATAATAATAGATTGTTTTTCATTTATAGATTCTTAAGTGTAATAATTTTCTTATTTAAGTAAATACATAATTGATGTTAGATATTATTTCTGTTTGTAAAAAGCTTTGATTTCAGTAGCATATTTTTTCATAAATTGATTAGGGATAGGTAATAATAAATTATATTGTGATATTTTCCATTGTGATCCTTCAATTTTTAATACTCCAGTACCACGGAAATTCCCATAACCTTTACTATAAAGAATCTCATCAAACCATGCAGTTTTTTTGTCATCAGAAAAATAAACATTTCTTTCTTTCATATGATAAGTCCAACCAGTACCTGATGACATTCTATCTGTTGCGTAATTATTAAACTCATTTTTATTCCAACGTTCACTAATATCAGTGCCAAAAAAAACTGCATCAGTTGCAAATAAGTTAATATACTTTACTGAATTTGCTTCAGAAGCAAACTGATGAAGATTGTCAAGGACAGCTTCAACATTAGTTTGTGGATTATCTTTTTGTGAAAAAAGTAAAGTCATAAGTGATAGAAACAATATTATCTTTTTCATAATGATCCTGTGTTATTTTTGGTTAATATTTTTTGTATAAAATTCTATCTCATCATCTGCAGTTAGGCTATCCCAATCAATTGATATCATCGTTGGGTTACCATATTTTTTATCATATTCAATTTCAAATTTATATGCTTCTCCAATAGACGATTTTGCTATATCAAATAAGTTGTTAATAGAATACCAGTCATTCAATGTGAGAATAGTTGGCTTTAAACTATCATCTGTAAAAAATATATCTGTTATTACTTCTTTATTTACTGAAACATTAACTTCACGAACCCATTCATCCACGCAGAAACAGTTTGCCCTGAAATCAAAAGAGTATTTTTCCATTTGATAACTATCCCAAATATTTTTGTTTTTTTGCCATTCAGTTATATTGTAATCAGGTTCATTATCACAGCTAATAAAAAAAAATAATAAGTTGAAAAGTATAGTTTTCTTCAATTTTCTGTTTTCCTAATATGAGATAATAGCCAACTATAAATATCTTTATTATTGTATGTTTCTGTCCATGAATCATGCTTTGTGTTTGGATACATAGTAAATTTTATATTTCCATTTAAATTATTAATTGCATCAACCATATTAATTGTTTCTATGACTGGAATTACATCATCATCTTCACCATGGAACGTCCATATGGGTATATCTTTTAATTTTAATGCTTTTGCAGGGTTGCCACCTCCGCAAATAGGAATTGCAGCAGCAAATAATTTTGGATGTTTAGATAAAATAGACCATGTTCCATATCCACCCATACTAAGACCAGTTATATAAATACGTTCTTTATCTACATTATTATTTTTTATGAAGTTTTCAAGCATTGAAATAACTTTATCTTGCATTTTATTTTCACGCCAGTCAAACTCTAATGGGCATTGTGGTGAAACAGTTATAAATGGGAACTCTTTATTCGAATCAACAATTTTTGGAATACCATGAAGTTTTAATAGTTCTAAATTGTTTCCTCTTTCTCCGATGCCATGTAAAAATAAAATAAGTGGCCATTTTTTATTAGATTTCTTTTCATAACTTTTTGGATAAGAAACTAATTTTTTGATTTCCATATTTTTTGTACACCCTTGTGTAAAAAATTGTAAAACAAATATTAATAATAAAAATTTATTTAAATGATAATGCATAAATAATTAATTAGAAGATACATGAACTAATCGATTATTAAAATAATTTGATTAAACAACCTTTATTTAATCTCTGCCATTGTTTCGTATTAATTATCCGAGGTAAATTTGCCGATATGTCAGAGTTTAAACTTGAATCTAGCTTTAATCCGCAAGGTGACCAACCTCAAGCAATTGAAAGTCTTGTAAAAGGATTAAATAATGGTGATAATCATCAAGTTTTACTTGGAATTACTGGTTCTGGAAAAACATTTACTATTGCTAATGTCATTGAAAAGGTACAACGACCAACTTTAATTATTTCTCATAATAAAACTTTAGCTGCTCAGCTTTATGGTGAATTCAAACAACTATTTCCTAATAATGCGGTTGAATACTTTATCAGTTACTATGATTATTATCAACCAGAAGCTTATTTACCTGTGACAGATACTTTTATTGAAAAAGACATGTCAGTTAATGAAGAAATTGATATCCTTAGATTAAGAGCAACTAGTTCACTATTAGAAAGAAATGATGTAATAGTAGTTAGCTCTGTATCATGTATCTATGGAATAGGTTCTCCTGATGAATATAGGGATAAAGTCATCCATCTAAAACGTGGTATGCAACTTAACCGCAAACAATTATTAAAAAACCTTATAAATATTCATTACCTAAGAAATGATACTGTTTTTGAAAGGAGTTCCTTCCGTGTAAGAGGAGACGTTATTGAGATATATTTAGCATATGAAGATGTTGGAATACGAATAGAGCTTTTTGGAAATGAAATTGATCAAATTATGCGATTTCATCCTTTAACTGGTGAGATTCTTAAAGAAATGGATACAGAATTTATTTATCCTGGTAAACATTTTGTTACAGATCAAGCTACCATTAACAAGGTCACTGGTGACATTCGTCTTGAAATGATACACAGATTAGAAGAATTAAGATCGCGAGATAAGTTGCTTGAAGCTCAACGTTTAGAGCAGAGAACTAACTTTGATTTAGAAATGATGATGGAAGTAGGGTATTGTTCAGGTATTGAAAATTATTCTCGATACTTTTCTGGAAGAAAACCAGGTGAAAGACCGTATACATTAATTGATTTTTTCCCTGATGATTTTATTACTGTTATCGATGAATCTCATGTCTCTCTTCCTCAAATTCAAGCGATGTATAATGGTGATCGCTCACGTAAAGAAGTATTGGTGGAACATGGTTTCCGTTTACCCAGCGCTTTAGATAATAGACCTATGAAGATTAATGAATTTCATGCAAAACAAAATCAAGTTATTCATGTCTCAGCAACTCCTGCAGATAGGGAACTAGAGATGGCAAATGGTATTGTTGTTGAGCAAGTAATAAGACCTACAGGATTATTAGATCCTTTAGTTGAAGTGAGAAAAAGTCATGGGCAGATTGATGACCTTATTGGTGAAATACGTGAAAGAATAGAAAGAAATGAACGAACTTTAGTCACAACCCTAACAAAACGAATGTCTGAAGACCTTAGTGAGTATTTGCGAGGAGTTAATCTACGTGTGCGCTATCTTCATAGTGAAGTTGCTACATTGGAAAGAGTACAAATTTTGAGAGATTTACGTTTAGGCGAATTTGATGTTTTAGTAGGAATCAATCTTTTAAGAGAGGGTTTAGACCTTCCCGAAGTATCTTTAGTTGCAGTAATTGATGCAGATAAACAAGGTTTTCTTCGATCTAGAAGTTCATTAATGCAAACAGCGGGTAGAGCTGCAAGACATATTAATGGACAAGTGATATTATATGGTGATAAAGTTTCTGATGCTATGGAATATCTAATAAATGAATCTTCTAGAAGAAGAAAAATTCAAGAGGATTATAATAAAAAACATGGTATAAAACCTGAAACAGTTTACAAATCTACAGATCAGATAATGGGAACAACAACTGTCGCTGATTCAAAACATGATGAAGAAGATCCTGATAAATATAAAAGTCGTAGAGGGGATGATTTTAGCAAAATAGATAAAAAATTAGCACTTGATATGATGAGAGAGGAAATGCTGGAATCAGCTGATTCTTTAGACTTTGAACGTGCTGCAAAATTAAGAGATGAAATAGCTCTAATCGAGAATGAATTATTAAACGTATTCTAAGAGATTAAAATGAGTATAGAACGAATCCAAAAAAAATCTGGAATTATTGGAAGATCTGATTCCATTCAACAAGTCCTTGAAATGATTTTACAAGTTTCACCTGTAGATATATCTGTTTTAATTACAGGTGAGTCAGGCACAGGTAAAGAAATGATTGCTAAAGCGCTACATCAAAATAGTAAAAGGTCTCACGAATCACTAGTGACCGTTAATTGTGGTGCAATTCCAGAAGGAATTATAGAAAGCGAATTATTTGGACACAAAAAAGGTGCTTATACTGATGCTAGAGACGATAGGAAGGGTTATTTTGAAACAGCTAATAAAGGAACGATTTTTCTTGATGAGATAGGTGAGACTCCTTTAGAAACTCAAGTAAAACTACTTCGTGTACTTGAAAGTGGTGAATTCATGCCTGTTGGAGCATCGAAATCAAAAAAAACTGATGTTAGAGTTATTGCTGCTACAAATAAAGATTTAGCTAGCCTAGTTTCTAAAGAAAAATTTAGGCAAGATCTTTACTATAGATTGAAAACTGTAACTATTGATTCACCGCCTCTTCGTAATCGTGTTGAAGATATTGGTTTACTTGTTGAGCGATTTGCTCTTGAATTCACACGTTCAAATGATATGCTTTACAGAGGTTTTATGCCAGAATCCATCCGAACAATGAAAAATTTTTCTTGGAATGGTAATGTACGGGAACTTAAAAATTTTGTAGAAAGTATAATTGTTCTAGAAAAGGGAGAGCGAATTACTGTTGATATGGTTGAAAAGCAATTAGGAATGAATAAAACAGGCGTACATGACAATACAGCACTGCCAGTTGTTGTCCCTCAACCAGCAGAATCTGCAGAACGAGAATTAATACTTCGTCAACTTTTTTTACTTCGTCAAGATGTAGAATTTTTAAAACAAGTAGCTTCGGAGGGAAGCTCTATTTCAAGCCATGTAGGTGTACCAGTTATTTCTAAGAATAGTGGTGAAGTGAATCCTAGTTTACATATTGAGGAAGATGTTGAAAATTTTATTAAAAATAGTGCAATTGGTGATATTACCATGGAAGATCTCGAGCGTGAAGTAATAGAACGTACGCTAAAATATTTCAACAATAACCGTCGCGCTTCGGCAAAATCATTAAATATGAGCGAAAGAACCTTATATCGTAAAATTGACCAATATGGATTAGAGCGAAAGATCAAGTTAAATGAATAAAAATAATATTTTTATAATTCTTTGCTCTCTTTTTTCTGGGTGTATATATTACTCTATGGCGGGAAGTATACCTGCTCATATAACTTCGATCTCAATACCAATTGTTGAGAATCAAACTGCTGAATTTGGTATGAGTGAGTCTGTTACAGAAAACTTATTACTTAAGTTTAATGAGGAAAATATCCTTAGAGTTACAGATGAAGAACAAGCAACTTCTATACTTAGAGGTACAATAGTTCGTGTTACTGATGCACCATATACTTTCACTAAAGAAGAAGCAGTGACAGAATATAGATTTACAGTACATATGAAAGTAGAATGGTTTGATGTTAGAGATGACAAAGTTTTAATAGAAAAAGAATTTTCTGGGTGGGGTGCTTATGGTTTATCAGGTGATATTAGTTCTGATGCTATTGATAATGATGGAGATGGATTGATTGATAGCGAAGATGATAATGAATTTGGTGATCCACGTGAATTTGCTACGGCAGTAGCAGTAACAAAAATTGCAGAAGATGTTTTGAATGAAATCATGACATCGTGGTAATATTAATATTGTTTTAACTTAAAAATGTGAGAAGAATGAAAACTACAATTGCAGAATTAAAAGATTTTGAAGGGAAAGAGGTTGTTTTAAATGGCTGGGTATACAATCTTAGGTCTATCGGTAAAATTTGGTTTTTGATATTGCGTGATGGCACAGGATTAGTTCAATGTGTCGTGGTAAAAGCAGATACTGAAGAATCAATTTTTAACTTGGAAAATAAGTTAACACAAGAATCTTCAGTTACTATAACTGGAACAGTTCGTGCTGAACCGCGATCAGTTGGAGGTTATGAACTTGGTGTAACAAACATTGAGGTTCATCAAGTTGCTGAAGAATATCCTATATCGCATAAAGAACATGGCACTGACTTTTTAATGAGTAATAGACATCTTTGGCTGCGTTCAAAAAATCAAAATGCAATATTAAAAATTAGACATCAAGTCATTAAAGCAACTAGAGATTTCTACGATAATAATGGTTTTACATTAATGGACTCTCCAATTTTAACTGCCAATGCTGTTGAAGGGACAAGCACGTTATTTGAGTTAGACTATTTTGATCGATCTGCTTACTTAACTCAAAGTGGTCAATTATATGGAGAATCAAGTGCAATGGCCTTTGGTAAAATATATGTTTTTGGCCCAACTTTTAGAGCTGAAAAATCAAAAACACGCCGTCATTTGACTGAATTTTGGATGGTTGAACCTGAGATGGCATACTGCGATTTAGAGGAGAATATGGAATGGGCAGAAAAGCATGTTAGTTATGTTGTTCAATGGTGTTTAGAACACTGTAAGGAAGAATTAAAAGTGCTTGAACGGGATATCTCATCATTAGAAAAAGTAGTGCCACCATTTCCTAGAATTACATATGATGAGGCTGCAAAGATTCTAAAAGATAAAGGTACTGACTTCGAATATGGTTCTGACTTTGGAGGAACTGATGAGACTATTATTTCAGAAGAGTTTGACAGACCAGTAATGATTCATCGTTGGCCTGCTGAGATCAAAGCTTTCTATATGAAAAGAGATCCTCAAAACGAAGATTTAGCACTAGGAGTGGATATGATAGCTCCTGAAGGGTTTGGTGAGATTATTGGAGGTGGTCAAAGAGAAGATGATCACGATAAGCTTCTTAAACGAATTAATGAGCATGATCTTCCTGTTGAACCGTTTCAATGGTATCTTGATTTAAGGAAATATGGATCAGTACCGCATTCAGGTTTTGGCTTAGGTATTGAACGGACTGTAGGCTGGATTTGTGGAACCAAACATGTTCGTGAGACAATACCTTATCCACGTACAATGCATAGGATAGAACCTTAATAAAGTTTTTCTATGAAAATTGCGCTTTGCCAGATAAATCCCACAGTTGGGGCAATTAATCAAAATAAAAAGATTATACTTGAGACGTATAATCGGGCTATTGATTTAGAAGCAGACGTCATAGTATTCCCTGAACTTGCTATTATAGGCTATCCACCTCAAGATCTATTACTGAGAGATCGTTTTATTATAAATGCGCAAAATGCATTAAATGAAATAGCTCAAAAATCAACAATCCCTGTTATTTTGGGAAATACTCTGATTGAACATAATAAACTTTATAATTGTGCATTTATTTGTGAAAATGGTGAAATAGTAAGTCATTATAAAAAAAGATTATTACCTACTTATGATGTGTTTGATGAGGATCGTTATTTTTCTGCTGGAAATAAACATTGCATAGTGGAATTAGCAATTGATGGAAAAAATACTAAAATAGGTTTACAAATCTGTGAAGATCTTTGGGATAAAAATTATTCATGTGACCTTGCTAAAGAGCTTAAAGAATCAGGTGCAGAAATAATTATTAATATTTCTGCTTCACCTTATAGAGTAGATAAACTATTAGATCGTTGTGAACTTATTCAAACAAAAGCGAAGGATAATAGTATACCATATATTTACTGCAATTTAGTTGGCGCACAAGATGAACTTATATTTGATGGTCAATCTTTGGCTTATAATGAGAATGGTCAATTAATAGCTCAAGGCAAATCTTTTGAAGAAGAAATAGTCATGGTTGATCTTAGTTTAAACAAGCCAATGAATCTAAAAGTTGTACAAAGAGAAGAAAAAATCTATAATGCTTTAGTTCTTGGAGTTAAAGACTATTTCAAGAAAACTAACCATTCAGAGGCTGTAATTGGACTTAGTGGTGGTATAGATTCTAGTTTAACAGCTTCAATTGCTGTTGATGCACTTGGTAAAGAGAATGTTCATGGTGTTTCTATGCCCTCAAAATTTTCAAGTCAACATAGTAAAGATGATGCAAAATTATTATCTGAAAACTTAGGTGTTGATTACAGAACTATATCCATTGAATCAATTGTTAGTTCTTTTGAGCAATCTTTAAAAGTGAGCTATAATGGTAGTGAATCTGGAGTTGCAGAAGAGAATATTCAAGCAAGAGCTCGTGGAAGTATTATTATGGCACTTTCAAATAAATTTAATTGGTTAGTTTTATCTACAGGAAATAAGACAGAATTGGCTATGGGATATTGTACTCTTTATGGAGATATGAATGGTGGCCTTGCTGTTATTTCAGATCTCTCAAAGACTGATGTTTATGCCTTATCTAAGTGGGTTAATAAGAATGCTGGTTTTGAACGCATTCCATTAAGCTCGATTGAAAAACCACCATCTGCAGAATTATGTCTAGATCAAGTTGATCCATTTGATTACAATGTGGTAAGTCCTTTAGTTAGTGCACTTATTGATGATGAGAAATCTCCATCGGAATTAATTAAAGAAGGTGCAGACCCTGAATTGGTAAAAGATATCTCAAATCGAATTCGAATTAACGAATATAAAAGGCGCCAAGCTGCTCCTGGCTTAAAAGTAACTTCAAAAGCCTTTGGAATGGGTAGAAGAGTACCAATTATTAATCAATATGATGAGTTAAAACATGATTAAAAGAATAATCCTTTTTATATTTTTAATATCATTGGTTTTGGGCCAAAAACGATCTCCAGCTAAGTATTGGGAGTCATTAGAGTTCAAGGAAAAAGTTGCATTTGTAAATGGTGTCTATGCAGCTGGAGCAAAGTTCAAGTTTCATCATAAGCAAGAAGTGAAGAAACAGTTTAATCAAGATCCTAATTGGGTTGAACCTTATTATATAGAACGATTTTATGAGATTATTGATGAGCATCGAGCTAAAAAAGCTGGTTATCAAGTTAATCTCATAGCCCAAGCTTTAGACGCATTTTATTCAAATTATGATAATACTGCTATTCCCTTATTGGAAGCCGTTAGAATTGTTTCTCTTGCTCAAGATGAAGAAACAGAAAAAGCCGATCTATACTTATTAAAGGCACAAAAAAGGTATAGACCATAAAATTTAGGAGTTCACTATGAAGAAAGTCGCTATTCTTTTCATTGTCTTATTAACATCATCATTTGTTTTTGCCCAGAATACCTATGTCCCCGATGACAAATTTGAACAGGCCCTGATTGACCTGGGCTATGACACAACTCTGGATGATTCAGTACTTACAGCAAACATCAGCGGTGTAACCGTCCTTGATGTGTCTCGTAAATCAATAAGCGA
>ENA-OREN01000241-OREN01000241.1-marine-metagenome-genome-assembly--contig:-NODE-241-length-82787-cov-5.557768_pt1 | contig 82787 bp, 52 predicted proteins | sample MGYA00248624_ERZ508555 | MGnify/ENA primary metagenome ERZ508555 (study PRJEB26222, sample SAMN06267773) | marine metagenome | isolation source: Saanich Inlet, British Columbia, Canada | place...
TTCGTATTCGTTTATTTTCCATTTTGCTTCCTTTTAACTTATCTAAATTAAAAAGTTGCTTAACTCACTGTACACTTTTTTATAGTAGGTCCATTTTATAGAAACTAATCATGCTTGTATTTTACTTTATTTAACTAAAGTAACAGCTGCCTTTTTTATTGTTTCTTCATTTCTCAAATATAGAAAATAGGTTCCCGACGAAATATTCTCCATATTTAATTGTAAAGATTGCGTTCCACTTCCAATAATAATTGATTCATTTATTAGATTTCGTCCCATAATATCTACTAAAGAATATTGAATGTACCCGGGTGAAGCATTTTGAATTATTATATTTGTTAAATGATTAAATGGGTTTGGAAAAGGGTCTGATATTTTAAACGAATCTGGAATATTCTTTGATGTGATTCCTAGCGTTTCACCACTAGGTGATATTTCAGTTAAGGCACCACAATGATCTGATGGATAGTGCTGGCCATCATATGGATTGTTCATTACTAACTCTGAATCTTCAATGTTTAAATAACTATTATCCTTTACAAAGATATAATCAATTTTCTTATAAAGTCCTCCTGTTGGATATGTATATCCATTCGAGTTCGGGTTAATAACTTTATAAGAATCTTTATATGCAATTCCACTACTTGGTGTCATGACTAAGCTAATAGGCTCAGAATTTGGTGTGCAGTTAAAGTCACCTACAACAATGGACCCCACATTTGGGTAAGACGATTCTTTAACATTCACATATTCCAATATTTCTTCTACTTGTTGCACCCTAATATGATTATGATCATCCCTAAATGATAAATGAGTGGAAAAAAGATTAACCATACCAATCGGAGTTGAAATCAAATTCCAAACAACAACTCTAGGGAAGATTCCAGCTGTCAACTCAAGATGGTTTGAAGCTATGACTGGGTATTTTGATATTATACCAACACTTTCATCAAATTGTCCCCAAGATGTGTGAGTCACAGCATCGTAAAAGTAATAATTAATACCAAATGTAGCTTCCAAAGAATCAACAATCATATGCCCCATGTGATCACCGCCGATTGAATTCATTTCCTGAACACCGATAATATCTGGGTCAATTTCTTTTATATGTTGAATCGTGTGATATAATCGTGTTTCCCAATCTGTATCAGGCTTCATTCCCATCAAATTATACGTCAAGACCTTTATGCTTGACTGACCTACAGCAATGGAGATTAAAAGGGTTAAATAAATTAATAATTTTCTTTTTTTCATGATATTCCTCTCATTTAATGAAATTAATTTTCCCAATTTGTGAATGATTATTTTGTTTAATGCTATACATATAGACCCCGGAAGGAATGTTCTTAACAGATAAATTATAATGTATAGTTTTTGGTCCATCAATTTTGAAATAATCCACCATCATTTCAATACCTAATGCATTATATAAAAGAATGCTGGCATCTCCACTTTCCATAAAAGATATGGGAATAATCGTCTTTCCATTAAAAGGATTTGGGAAATTATTCCCTACTATAAAATATTTAGTAGATATATCCTTATTTTGTACAGAGAGTGGTATTCCACTTCCTTTTATTAATGTATACGATTGGTTAATACTTGGAATTAAAAATGTTTCTTTTTCCATATCAGACCAATAGACGATGACAGAATCGACAAAAGTATTATTACCTAAGCCAAAATGTTGTACAAAAGAATTCTGAGAACAGTAACCATTTCCGGCAGAAATAAATTGAGATTGAGTAATTCCATTTGTAAAACATTCCACAACCGTTCCTATCGCAAATGGGTCACCAGTACCCTTCTTTAAATTAAATTGAATCCAATTATGACTGTCATCTAAATCATTTCTTAATAAAATCAGTGAACCATTTTCTGACGGGCTACCAGACAAAACTATATCTAAGTCTCCATCTAGGTCAAAATCTGAATAAGCTGATCCTAAACCACTATTCCACAAATCTACTTGTGCTTCAGCGGCTCTATTATCAAATACATTATTACCATTATTGATGTATAATGAATTAGGAATTTGTCCAAATGCAGATTCGTTATTGTTATAAATATCTAAAAATCCATCATTGTTTGCATCAAAAAAGAAAACGCCCCAAGCCATACTCCCTTGATCATCTTGAGTATTGGATGAAACAGAAATATCAGTAAATATGCCAGAAGAATCATTGAGCAGTAACGAATTCTCATTCAGATTTGTTGTATAAATATCGAAGAAACCATCTCTATTAATATCGCCAAATGCAACACCCATCCCCATTACATCCAACCCTGTTCCAGTTATATTTGAAACATCCGAAAAAGTAACATTATGTTCATTCTTGAATAAAATATTTCCCGCATAATTATCTTGGGTCATAAAAATGTCGTCATCACCATCTCTATCATAATCTACGATGCCTAATCCCATTATTAGGCCTGCGACACTTGGCCCTGTAGCACCCACATTTTCTCCTACTTCTGTAAATGTTTCATCACCATTATTTTGAAACAATAAATTTGTGTCATATAATCGACCTACATACAAATCTAGAAATCCATCATTATTATAGTCAAACCAAGATGCGCCTCTCACTTGAGTATCAATTTGGATTCCAGAAATTTGTGTTATATCTGTAAAATAATCTCCATTAACATTCATGAGCATTTTACTTTCTCCATCAGATGCTCCAATGAATAAGTCTAAAAACCCATCATTATTTATATCTGCCGCAACGGGTGTACGAGCATTCATAATTATATTTACGCCCAGTGAAGCTGAAACATTCTCAAATTCGAAATCACCTAAATTTTTATATAATAGCTGATGGCTATTCTGGCGAATGGCGAAAAAGATGTCATCTAACCCGTCATTATTATAATCAAACACGCAAACTCCTTCTCCATAAACCGACAAATTAATCCCCGCTGAATCACTCATATTCGAAAAAGTAATTTGTCCTATTAATGTTCCAAAAACACTAATTAATAAAGGGCTTATTTTTTTCATCATTTTCATGAATATGATTAAATTTTTCCTTAATTTTAATGACTGGTAACTCTGTTATGAGTTACGATTTGATTGAAAAGGACTTACGTGAAATTCCAAATAAAACATCTTAATTCAAAATGGTTTCATTTAATCTTTTTATTCCATTTTGGATTTGCAGCAGAAATTGAGTTTCCTAATGACTCATTACTAAATTCAAAGATCATGAATGAGTCTGGGGATACATTAACCGTCTCAAATATCACAAATGCGAAACCATCCATTATTTACTTTTGGGCTACTTGGTGTAGCACTTGTAAAATTGATATGAAAAGAACAGAAAAATATTTATTGTCAAAAGTAGAAAACATTAACTTTGTACCTATTGCTTACCAAGACGATTTGTCTAAAGTAATAAAATCAAAAAATAAAATGAAAATTGAATCAAGTATTTATTTAGATTACACAGGCAAAATATTTGAGAGACAAAATATTAAAGCTACTCCTACAGTTATGATATTGAATTCTAATAACGAAATAATTTTCAGCGGATTTAGACCTCCTAGGGAATATGCAAAAATATTTAACCAATTAAAATGAAACACTTTGTATTAATAGTATCACTTTTTATTCTTTTCCAGGCAAATTCATCCTACGCTCAAGGTGGAATTAGCTGAAGACGTCCCCTGCTTCCAGGTGGAAGTCTTCTCGAATACACATCTTCTCAATCAGGTCAATTGTCTGTAGGTTTTTCTTATGCGCATGAAAAGCTCGATTCACCTGTATATGGTGAAAAATCAATTCCAAATTATAATCGAGAAAGAACGGATAATAGCAATTTAACTCTAGTTTTAAATTATGGAGTTACGGACCAATTCAGTCTTTCTGGGTTTTTCCCATATCGTTATGTATTAAATGAAAAAATATTATTCCGCGGACAATACAAAAACCAATATGATGGTGGCAAATATTATCGCGAATCCACAGGATTGGGTGATATTATTTTGCAAGGTCGTATAAAATTAAATCCCATAAAGGACCATTTCTCTCTCATATTTGGACTAGGTTTAAAATTAAGTAATGGAAATATAAATTCAGTCGATAAATATGGTGAACGTATCTCCGATAACCTTCAGGTTGGTACTGGGACAACAGACCCAATTGTTTCTCTTTTTACCAGTGAACTTATAAATCCTATTCTTTTGTCTGGTGGTGTATTCGTTCGGATTTCAAATGGTGAGAATATTTATGGGTATCAATATGGAAATGAATTACAAGCTTTATTGAATATGGATTATTTAAACCATCCATCTGTCTATGGTGGGCTTCAACTAAATTATCTGAAAACGACACGAGACCATTATGAATATGGAAAAGTAGCACGAGACCGTGGTGGGGAAAGTCTGTTTTTTGCAGCTAAAATTGGAACGCGAATAAGTACGTTACTAGACACTGAGATTGTTGCTCAATTTCCATTGAAACAAAATTTGAATGAAAGCCAATTAATTTCCCCTTTCCTGCTTCAACTAGGGTTTCTCATAAAAATACCGTCATAATGAAAAAAATAAACCTAATTATTTTCCCGTTATTACTGGGACTGAGTGCTTGTGCTTTATTTACTGATAATGAAGAACCTGATATATATTTCCCATATTATGATTTTGAAATATTAAAATTAGGGAAATCAATATCCGACATGGTTATCTCTCCAAATGGGGAATTTCTATATTTAGCTGACTATAGTAACAATAAAATCGTTCAGATCAATACCTCATCAAACATGTCCGTATCTAACGATATTGTTGTTGGGTCTCATCCTACAGCACTGTCATTAAGTCCAAATGGCCAGACTCTAGGCATTGCATTAGAAGGTGAATCAAATATTGTCTTTATGTCCCTAAATGATTTCTCAATTATTGCTAATTATTCTATTTCCTTAATGAATGTCAATGATCTTTCCTTTATTGACTCTAACACTATAATTATTTCATCAAAAACTGATCCATCTTGCATTACACTCAAAATGGATACGGGAATTGAAAAATCAGAATCCATTTTAAATGGGGAATTCGCTGTTAATATGGATAGCAGCATTATTTATGTAGCAACTCATTCATCCATTAAAAAATATGTGAAGTCAGGTAATAATTACATCCAATCGTCAACTATATCTGATGCTTATGGATTTTCCGCAACCATAAACCATTTTGTTTTTAACGCATCTTCAAATTCACTTTTTTTATGTGCATCTAATGAAGATGAGGAATCAACAGTTAAACACGTGTATTCATACAATGGAGACAATTTGACGTTTGCTGGAAAATTTTTAATTAAATCTCCTGGCCTTGGGGTGTCAGTCACACAAAATGGTGAAAAAGTGTTTATTGCTCCAATGGATGCAGATCCAATGGGTATTTTTGTTGTTGAATTTGACGCTGAAACTAAGTTAGAAAAAAATTATTACCTTTCTGCAGGCAATCTAACGCGTCGCGGAATCCTATTATCTCCTGATGAAAAATCATTTTATGTGCTCGTAGATACACCTGGTGATAATGATTCATTCGAGCCCTATAATAGTAACTCTTTCGACTTACAACGAATTAACATCATTGAGAATTAATTCAATTGTCTATTTAATTGTATTCTTAACAATTTGAGTTATAGATTCCCTATCATTTTTCCGTCACTCTATTATGAGTTACTATTCAAATACTAAACATATTATCCTTTATTTCCTTATTCAGGTTACTCTTCTTCTAGGAGGGACAACCGGGAAAATTGCGGGCAAAGTTACTGACATGTCCGGTGAACCGCTTATAGGGTGTAATATTATCGTCGAAGGTACTTCATTAGGTGCTGCGACAAATTTAGCGGGAGAATACTATATTTTAAACATACCACCTGGTTCATACAATTTAAAGGCTATCATGATAGGCTATTCAATTGTACAGATGAAGGATCTTCATGTTATTGTGGATTTAACGGCTAAGGCAAATTTCTCTTTAACGACCGAGGCTATTGAAGGAGAAGAAATTGTTGTAACTGCAGAAAAACCCATTGTTAGACTGGATCAGACGTCCATGTCTGCTGTAGTGAGCGCTGAAGATTTAGATAATTTACCTGTTTCAGATATAGGAGATGTAATCGAATTGCAAGCAGGCGTAGTTCGTGATCAGGGAGGCGGTTTTCATATCCGTGGCGGTAGAAGTGGCGAAGTATCCTTTTGGGTAGATGGTGTTTCTACATCCGATGCATACGATGGAAGTTCTGGTTTAGAAGTTGAGAATTCAGGTATACAAGAGATTCAAGTTATTAGTGGAACATTTAATGCGGAATATGGGCAAGCTATGTCAGGAATTGTAAATGTAGTCACAAAGGATGGCGGTGATAAATATGAAGGTCGCATTGAATATTATAGTGGTGGATATCATACCAATCATTCAGACTTATATTCAATGGCATCACCCTTTTCACAGTGGCAGTCGTTTTCTGACTTCAATAACAATGGCAACTGGGATTATGGTGAAATCTTATATGACCTAAATGATAATAACGTATGGGATGAAGGTGAAGCTTATTGGGACTTAAATGGAAACCAAGAATGGGATGGTGATGAAGGTAGTGAACCATTAAATAGTGATGTTGGATATGATGGCTATTTGGGAGATTTCTATGACTATAATGGTGATGGTAAATACACACAACCTAGCCCTGGTGAAGGTAATGGACGAAAAGATTGGGGTGAACATACTTTTTCTTTGGACCAAGATGGGTATGTCGATAAGCTTAATTTAATTAGTAATTATAATCAGCAATTAAATATTTCAGGCAATTTAAGTGGTCCTGTTCCATTTCTAAATAACAAATTCACTTTTTATTCGAATATTCGGTATTTTTCTTCTGAGGGTCGATTTTATGGGAAAAACATATTTAGACCAAATGGCAGCTTCGGGGATGAATCTATTGTTTCACTGTCTCCCTTTTCCAAAAACTCTGGACAGTTTAAACTTACTTGGAAGCCATCATCTATATTAAAAATTGCTGCGAGCACTTTTTTAACAAACAAAGAATATCGTAATTACAATAGCTATTATAAATATAACCCAGATGGAATTCAGTGGAATTTTGAAAAAGACCAGTCCAATATGTTGGCATTAACCCACAGTTTATCTTCTAGCACATTCTATGAAATTAAATTTTTAGATTATTCCACATCCTATTGGCAGCATTTATATGAGTCTTCAACAAATGTACCTTATGAAAGCAATATCGTGTCCGCTTCTCAAGCACTCTCGTTGGACTTAACAGACTCAATATCCGTTCGAACTGGTTATGACACATATAAGGATTATCCTCGATTCTCAATAAGTGAATTAGAAGATGGAACTTATTCGGTTATTGACCGAAGTGATCAAGAAGGTTACATGGCGCCCGATGCTTTTGTTACACCAGCTTGGTCTTTTGGACTCGGAGGAACGCAGAATGGACAATTCTCAAGAAATACATCTTTTCAACAAATTAAATTTGATATTTCAAGCCAAATTAACTCAACGCATTTTGTCAAAGCGGGATTGTTATTTAAACAATATGACATGCAGGCAGATAATAAAAGTTTGAACCACAAAACAGTTGGCGAATGGTCAATAACTTCCCATGGAGATACTTTGGGCTATAACCCATTAGCTGGCGCACGCGTTTACCCCTTCACACCTACCATAAACCCAACCTACACGTCTGGTCATAATTACTTTAAGACGAATCCACAAGAAGCAGCATTGTACTTGCAAGATAAAATAGAGTTAAATGAGCTCATTATTAATGTGGGTGTTCGATTTGATTATTTTGATCCAAAATGGCATGTACCCTCCGATGAAAGATTACCTGGAAATAAAAAATACTATTTAGCTCAGACTCAGAACGATACAATTATTTTTTGGGATAATGAATACGAATCCTTGCATTCGGGTGTAACAATTTTTGATTCACTTTCATTGGAAGGTGCAGTTAAAGTTGAAAATCTATTTACATCTGGAGTAGCATATGATTCCGCTGACGGTTCTTACAAAGATCTTTTTAACACTGAGTTAAATAACATGGTAGATGAATATCGTTGGGCTTATGGATATAAATCTGCTTCAAAGTCATATCAATTGAGTCCCCGTATTGGAATTGCTTACCCTATTACAGACCGTGGCGTCGTCCATGTATCCTATGGCCATTTTTTCCAGATTCCACATTTCTCCTATTTGTATGAAAATCCAGAATTTGAAATCAATGATAATAATAATGGTGGTATTCTGGGCAATGCGGATCTAAAACCAGAACGGACTGTTATGTACGAAATTGGATTTAAACAAGAAGTGGCTCATCTTACATCTTTGGATATGACCATATTCTATAGAGATACTCGTGATTGGGTTGGAATATCAGCACCAATCAAAAAATATCCTGTTGGTAATTATAGAAGATATGAAAATAAAGATTACGCAAATACGCGCGGATTTACGGTTGTCTTAGATAGGAGATACCAAAATGGCTTTGGCGCTGGTATTGATTATTCTTGGATGGTTGCAGAAGGAACTTATTCAAATCCAACTGATGCTTATTTTGATGCATTAGGTGATCAAGCGCCACGCCTAAGTATGATTCCATTAGATTGGGATCAAACTCATACTCTAAATGTTCGAGCTTCTGTGGGCGGAAAACAATGGATGGCAAGTTTAATTGGTAAATATTGGTCTGGAAAACCCTATACTCCCGAGTTTAAAACGGGTGTTGTTTCTGGTGCTGGAGCATTTGCTGGTTTTTCAGATAATAGTGATCGTAAACCTAATGTGATTAATTTAGATTTAAGAACATCTTATCAACTCCATTTATTGGGGAAACCTGCAAGTATATATGCTAATGTCTATAATGTTCTTGATTTTAGGAATGAACTCTCAGTGTGGAGTGATACTGGTAGAGGAACATATACAATGTTAGCAAAAGATGTATCCGATACAAATCCAGGTAGAATTGGTCATTTACAAGAACATTTACTCAAATCCGAGTGGTACTCTGATCCACGAAAGGTTAACATAGGTTTAAATATTTCATTCTAATGATTAATATAAACAAAAATAATCTCATTTTAATTTTAATTGCCACCACAACCGTATTGGTTGGAGGTTCTAATGCAACTGGGAATTCTCTTGCTCGCGCAAAAAATAGTCATTCGGGGAATAAAGTTCGAACTACATTCTATAATTACGGTCTTGTGGGTCGATGGATGAGTGAACCGGATGATATTGGCGGTGAATGGCCGATCAATTCTGGACATGAATATATTGGAGATGTTGGGCATCTTGTAGGTGCTGAATTCAGAGATAATTCAGGCGAATTAAAAAAGAGCGTTGTTACAATTGATAGCCCTAGAGGTAGTGAATACAATTTAGATACTCATTGGGGGTGGGAACCATTGCCCGGTTATACTAATTTGGATACGCCACTTGTTGCTATGAGCCATATGGGTCCATCAGAAGATGACCCAACTGCAACGCATACTTGGCCTGACCAGTGGCCCGATAAACTTGAAGATCCATTGGATCCCGGTTGGCCTAGTGTTTGGAATGGTTATTTCGGTAAGGACCAAAAGAATGCGGAACAAGAGTCATTCTTTATTATGGATGATTCAAAAGATTCTGAGTTTGAATATTACCCCGATACCACTGATTATGAACGTCGTGGATTGGGATTGAAATGCACTATCCGTGGCCTACAGTGGAATCATATTTTAGCCGAAGATGTTTTATTTTGGTTATATGATATAAAAAATGAAAGTAACCACGATTTAGAGAAAATGGCTTTTGGCTACATAGTGGGTACAATTACAGGTGGTGATGGCGACAGTCAAGATGACTGGGCTGATTTTGATAAAGGGGATGACATTGCTTATTCATATGACAATGGAACTGATCTTGAAACGGGATTAGGTGGTGTTGGTGCTAATGGATGGTCTCCTGTTGGGCTTGCTGGTTATGCTTTCTTGGAAAGTCCTGGCAACCCCTATGATGGCATCGACAATGATGGAGACGGAAGCGATCTTACGGGAAATGAATTGACGGAAGATGTTTTCTCGCCAATAAGTTATGTAGTAGGTGATTCTGTAATTGCAATTGATTATGATACATATGAAAGAACAATTGTAGAAATGCCTGATGATTCATTACTTATTTATAAGAATGGTACAACTCTTTCTTTTAAACCTGGCGCAATTCTCGAGGAAATTCCGCGAAATCTAATTGACGATAATTTGAATGGATTAATTGATGAAAACAATGGTGCATCCATAGAAACAACTCCTGGTTTTTTTGAAGATTTTTATCTTTATCTCGATCCATTAGAAGAGACTGGGTTAAAGTATGTTAATTATTTTGATGGGATTGGGTTAGACAATTTACTGATTGATGAAAGCCGTGAAGATGGAATAGATAATGATGGCGATTGGGATCCAACTTCAGATGATGTTGGAATTGATGGTTTACCTGGAAGCGGAGATTTAGGTGAAAATGATGGATTACCTACTTCAGGAGCTGGTACTGATTTACCAGGTGAACCCAATATTGATAAAACAGATATAGATGAGTCAGATCAAATTGGTTTATCAAGCTTCTATTATTTCAACTTTGGCGTTGGACCTCAAATGAATGCCGATTCTCGTTTGTGGGATGAAATGCTTCCAGGCTATTTTAATAATTCCGTTCAAAATACAGATGCTGATTTTCTTTTCAGTTCTGGTTATTTCCCTCTAAAAGAAGGGCAAACTGAGCGGTTTTCTGTAGCATTATTATTTGGGGATAATCTTCCGGATCTTGTAAGAAATAAACAAACAGTTCAAACGATTTATAATCAAAATTATAATTTTGCCAAAGCTCCTGAGTTACCTCGTGTTTGGGCTTTTGCCGGTGACGGGTATGTTACTTTATATTGGAATGATAAAGCTGAATATTCTGTTGATCGTATTACGGGAGACGATTTTGAAGGATATAAAATATATAAAGCAACGGACACACGGTGGACGGATTCTGGGACAATTACAGATGCATTCGGGTCGCCAAAGTTTAACGTTCCCATCAAACAATATGATTTAATTAACGAATATGAAGATTTTTTCCCGGGGCATGTGGATGGGATTCAGTTTTATCTTGGGAGCAATAATGGCCTAGTTCATTCATGGACTGATACAAATGTCATAAATGGACATCAATATTTTTATGCAGTATCAGCTTATGACCATGGGTCCATTGAAAAAGATATTTTACCTGCAGAAACTTCTAAATTTGTTACAATGGATAAAGGTGGCAATGTTATTACCGCTAAAAATGTTGTTGCAATTTCGCCTGATGCTCCCGTGGCTGGTTATGTTTTACCTCCTGCATCAGAACACGTGTACTCAGTTAGCGACGAACGAGGCACTGGATCTATTTCAATTAATAACCTTGATCCAAATAAAATATTAGATGCACACATTTATAGAATTCAATTTCTAGACACGCGGATGAATGGAATTGATGATGATGATGATTGGAGTGCTGATACACATGATGTTGGAATTGATGGTTGTTTAGATATTTATGAAGATGGTTTAGGTGGCTGCCTAAGTGAAATTAATTCTGGCGAAAGCGATCCCAATAACGATAATTGGGCAGACTGCGGTTCAGATGGTCTTTGCGATGAGTCGGAACCTGGTTATGATTTGGATCAAAATCCAGACCCAAATGGCGATAATTATGACTATAATACAAACCCACGCGGCTCTGAATCCAATCTCAAATATGATGTTGGAGAAGGAACTGAAGGGAATAATAACCCAGACTCTGGAGAACCTAATTTGGATGAAGGTGATATTGATGAAGCTGTACCTGTCACAACCCATTTTTCAGTATTGGATGTTACAGAAAGTATAGAATCTCCCGATACGGTCGTTTCTTGGATGTCTGATATTGAAGGAGATTTAGGGCAATTCGATGGAATGGTTTTAGATATCAAAAATGATTGGGAAATAAAAAAACAAAATGAATTAATTGCTTTTTCACCTAAACATGAAATTGATTATAAAGTTGACTATGCTCCATTCATTTTTGGTGGTGTCAAAACGGAGGGCGTTGCTTATCCAAGAGATATTGCTCTCGTATTTAGTGACACTACAGAATATTCTTCTTCAACTGTTACACTAGAAAAAACAAATGGCCAACTAATTACTTTACCATCTCGGCAAATAAATTTTAAAATAGTAGATTTATTTGATGATACAACATCCATTGCCTTTGCTGTTATTGACAGAACGTGGGACTACTATGGAATGGATCCAACTTTAATTGAAGATAGTCTCTTTAACGAATCTTTTTATTTTAATCCTGATGATTTTGGCTATTATGAAGTAATTGACACAGCTGATGGGACTTGGTCTGATTTTGGGTTTGCTAAATCTGCTTTTGGACCACATAAAGCTATTCAATTAAGATTCGCCGCTGAGGGACATTTTTCCTATGCTGATAGAATTATTGTTTTGGAATCAACATCCGATACCGCCTTTGTCAGTTGGAATATCACACCTGGAAGCGACAATATACCTCTTCAAAATGTTCCCACACTTGGAGATTCCTTAAATCTATATTGTTCTAAACCATTTACTCATGAAGATCAATTTGAGTTTGTTTCTACTGCGGCACAGCTTGATCATTCTAATATTGCATTTGATTTGAAAAAGGTTAAAGTTGTTCCTAATCCTTATATTGTAGGAGCTTCTTGGGAAGGACAAAATCCATATGCAAGTGGTCGTGGTCCTCGATCGCTCCATTTCAATCATCTTCCACCTGATTGTGAAATTAAAATATTTACTTTATCTGGTGAATTGGTAAATACTTTAAGCCATAGCACATCTTTCCATGACGGAAGTTTTGAATGGAATATGCTTACAAAAGATAATTTGGACATAGCCTATGGTGTCTATTTCTACCATATTCAACCATTAACTAATAGTTCGGTGCTCTTTGAACCAATTATTGGAAAATTTGCTGTAATCAAATGATATCATTCAGAAAATCGTTATTAATTTTATTTTGCTCTTCCCTCCTCTTCGGACAACAGGTTTCCAAGACAGGGACAACCGCAGGACAATTTTTAAAACTAGGCGTTGGTTCAAGAGCAATGGCATTAGGTGGCGCATTTACTGCTATTGCGAATGATGCATCTGCATTATACTGGAACCCTAGCGGTTTATCTCGAATTAAGGGTAGTCAAATATTATTGGATCATTATGATTGGGTGTTGGATGTTGATTTAGATTATGTAGGGGCGACAATTTATATTCCTAATATTGGTACATTGGGGGCAGCTTTAAGTTTCCTACATATGGGTGAAATGGAAATAACTACAACTCATTCTCCTGAAGGAACAGGAGAAAAATTCAAAGCGAATTCCTATATGGGACAAATTTCTTTCGCTAGAAACTTGACGGATAGGTTTTCCTTTGGACTCAGTACAAAAATCATTCAAGAAACAATTTATAATTCAAGCGCGACGGGATTTGCCTTGGATATAGGTACATTATACGATACACAGTTGCCAGGACTGACAATGGGTATGAGCATATCCAATTATGGTACAAAAATGAGAATGTCCGGACGAGATTTACTCATACAGACTGAAATCGATCCGAGCTTAGAATCTGACCCAACAAACATAAATGCTAACTTTTCAACCGATAAATTCGATTTACCTCTCATTTTTAGATTCGGGTTAGCTTATACTAAATCGATTCAAAATATATTCAATGCTACTTTTTCCGTTGATGCTCTCCATCCAAATGATAATACTGAAAGCATCAATCTAGGGACAGAATTAAATTATAAAGATTTTGTATATATCCGTGGAGGGTGGAAAAACTTATTTCAAAGAGATGCTGAAGAAGGTTTAACTCTTGGAACAGGCGTTATTCTTTCATACGGCGGAACAAAATATATTCTAGATTATACATATACTCAATTTGGGATTTTAGGTAATCCTCAAAAATTGACTATTGCAATTCAATTATAATTCCGTTTTAAAATAAAATAATTGGTAAATATAATTTCTGTGTTAAATTTAGTCACTCATTTGTGAGTTACTCTTTTCATCTTCAGAGGAGAGTCGTGTTGTTAATAACAAAAAAAGGAGAAATGGTCATGATAAAATTGGCTAATAAATTTTTAGCTGTCTTTTCCTTGGTCCTATTTTCATTTGCTTATGCTGCTAATGTAACTATACAAGTTGATATGTCTACCCAGACAGTATCCGCTAATGGTGTTCATATTGCAGGATCTATGCAAGGTTGGGATCCAGGAACTACAGAATTAACTGACAGCGATGGAGACGGAGTCTATGAAGTGACTCTTGATATTGCGTCAGGAGACTATGAGTTCAAGTTCATCAATGGAAACACCTGGGGTGGCGAAAGTGATGATGAATGGGCTGGTGAAACTTACGAAGGTGGTAGCCCCTGTCGAGTAGAAGGTGGTAATAGATCTTTGACTGTAGGAGCTGATGACTTTACATACGGCCCTGTTTGTTGGGAAAGTTGTCTTGGATGTGGTGAAGTATACGTCACATTTCGAGTTGATGCTCAATACGAAGAAGTTGGATCTGGCGTTTATTTAGCTGGTTCTTTGAATGGTTGGACTCCAACAAATTCACCGATGTCTGATACAGACGGTGATAATATTTGGGAAATCACAGTACCACTAATGTCAGGCGAAACCTATCAATATAAATATGTTTTGAATGGTGATGGTTGGGAAACAGTTGCTGAAGAATGTGCGACAGATGGAAACAGAACCGTAACTGTTGATGCTATGGACATGGTATTAGATCCAGTTTGTTATGGTGGATGTCAATCATGTACTGGACCACCAACGGTTGCCAATGTTACTTTCCAAGCAGATATGTCAGAACTTCTTAGCTTTGGCTGGGATGGCTCCACTCATTTCCTCGAATTACGTGGTGGAATGAACGGTTGGGCTGCTGGCGATAATTTTGCTGAAGATTTACTCGATCCTGCTCTATATACGATCACAAAAGAAGTAAGCGCTTATGTTGGCGATACTCTAGAATGGAAATACAAAGCAGGTCCAGATGAATCTTGGAACAATAACGGTTGGGAAACAACTGCGAATAGAACATTTGAATTCACAGGTGAAGATATTGTTCTTGATCCTGCACTTCCTGGTATTTTACCAACGGGTGAATTACAAAATGCAGTAAATGTTCAATTCCATATTCAATGGTTCCCTGGAACATTAAATGCCAATAATGGCGAACCATTTCCTCAAGCTCCTGATACAATGATTGTGAATGGATCATTCCTCAATTGCTGGTGTACTTGGGGTAATTGCATGGGTGCAGAATGTGCTGAACCTGTATCAGATGAAGTACCTCGCTTAACAGATGAAGATGGTGACGGTTTCTATACAGGTGTTCTTGAATTAGCAGCTGGTCATCCAAATGTAATTACATTTAAGCATGGTGCTTATTATCCTGGTGTTGAAGATATTCCTGGTGATAATGGGTCAATGGATAATGAAGCTGGTTTTGGAGCTGATAAAGTGATCTACATTCCTAGCGAAACATCTGGTGACTTTGTTTATGAAGGTGTATTTGGTTCAAATAACCCTGATAATGATTTCCCTGAGAATACACTCGTTACATTCTTAGTTGACATGTCAACTCAAGACGTATCACCAAATGGCGTACATATTGCCGGTGCTATGCAAGGTTGGGACCCTGCAGCTACAGAATTAACGGATGCTGATGGTGACGGAGTATATGAAGTTGCTCTTGATCTAGAAGCAGGCGATTATGAATTTAAATTCATCAATGGAAACACCTGGGGTGGCGAAAGTGATGACGAATGGGCTGGCGATGATCCGCAAGATCTTCCTTGTCAAGTTGAAGGTGGAAACAACCGCCTAATCACTGTTGGTGATGAACATTTTGAATATGGTCCAGTTTGTTGGGAAAGTTGTGGTGCATGTGGTGAAGTAAATGTCACATTCCGCCTTGATGCTCAATACGAAGAAGTCGGATCTGGTGTTTATTTAGCAGGATCAATGCAAGGTTGGACTCCTACAAATTCGCCTATGTCTGATGCAGATGGTGATGGTGTTTGGGAAATTTCTATGCCACTTATGTCTGGTGAAACATACCAATATAAATTCGTCCTTAATGGCGATGGTTGGGAAACAGTTCCAGATGATTGTGCAACAGATGGTAACAGAACGATTACTGTAGATGCTATGAATATGGTATTAGACGCTGTTTGCTATGGCGGTTGCCAATCATGTTCAGGGCCTCCTACAGTTGCTAATATTACCTTCCAAGCAGATATGACTGAACTTCTTGATTTTGGCTGGGATGGCTCCACTCATTTCCTCGAATTACGTGGTGGAATGAATGGTTGGGCTGCCGGTGATAACTTTGAAGAAGATTTACTAGACCCTGCTTTATATTCTCTTACTAAAGAAGTAAGCGCTTATGTTGGCGATACTCTAGAATGGAAATACAAAGCAGGTCCAGATGAATCTTGGAACAACAATGGTTGGGAAACAACTGCTAATCGCACCTTCGAATTCACAGGTGAAGATATTGTTCTTGACCCTGCTCTTCCAGGTATTCTTCCAACAGGTGAATTACAAAATGATGTAACTGTTGAATTTTCAATTACATGGCATGATGGAACATTAAATGCTAATAATAGTGAACCTTTCCCTCAAGCTCCTGACACTATAATTGTGAATGGATCATTCCTCAATTGTTGGTGTACTTGGGGTAATTGTATGGGATCTGGTTGTGCTGAACCTGTATCAGATGATGTGCCTCGTCTAACAGATGAAGATGGTGATGGTATCTACACTGGTGTATTAGAGTTAGCAGCTGGCCATCCAAATGTCATAACTTTTAAACATGGTGCTTATTATCCGGGTGTTGAAGATGTTCCTGGTGATAATGGATCTATGGACAATGAAGCTGGATTTGGTGCAGATAAAGTGATCTACATACCAAGTGAAACATCAGGTGCATTCCTTTATGAAGGTGTATTTGGATCTAATAACCCAGAAAACCCATGGTTGGGTATTATTGGAAATGGTGTTATTCCACAAGAATTTGCTGTACGTGGAAATTATCCAAATCCATTTAATCCAATCACATCGATTCGTTTTGATATCGATATTCAATCTGACGTTATGGTTTCCATATACAACTTGATGGGTGAAGAAGTGATTACTCTTCACAATGGCGAAATGACTCCTGGTCAATATTCCGTAACATGGAATGCAAAAGACCAATCCGGTATTCAAGTTCCTTCTGGGATGTATCTTTATAGAATTACATCCAACAATAGGGCTAAAGCTGGAAAAATGCTTCTTCTAAAATAATCTACTGAAGAAACGCCGAATAAAAAGGGGAAGCGATCGCTTCCCCTTTTTATATAGGTGTAAATTATTGACCGATACTAGCGGAGAAAACACCATGATTAATTGCCTATCCCACCAAATAAAAGTTTTTACCTTACTTATTACATTAAGTTTAATCTCTGGGCAATCTGTCCCAACTACATTTCATTTTTCTCCACCATTAGACGGATTTCAGGCAGTAAGAGTCGTAGGCTCTTTTAATGGGTGGAATAATGCTGATAATACTTTTAGATTGTATGATAATGATGGAGATGGGGAATACACTCTTACTGCCCCACTCCCTATCAATGTTACACACAATTATAAATTTGTTTTAGACGCAGATTGGGGACAAGCATTTACAGACCCTGACAATCCACTTATTAATACATCAGATAATAATAATTCAATTTTGAACACCACAGACCCTATGATTACTTACTTCCTACCAAGGGATATTACCAGCTCTGACGATATGTTTGTCGATACAACAACAGCAGGTCCCCCAATTCGTGTTGTACTTAACCATTCTGGTGGTAATCCAATCGACTTATCAAGCATCATACTTGAAATTGATGATAATTCTGTGGACGATCCAAGTCAATATTATGATGAAACTAATCATCAATTAATTTATCAACCTAACGAACCTCCATCAGTAGGCGAACATACTCTTTTTGTTAGTGTTACGTCTGATGCGGGAACAGTTACAAAATCATCAACATATTTATATGAACCAAACCTGGTCATATATACTAAACCAACAACTTTTTATTTTGATGCGAATAGCTCAAGACATTCCTATATGCAAACGATTAATTCTGTCTCACTCATGGGAACTTTTAATAACTGGAACAATCAATTCAATCCGATGCAAGATGATGATGGGGACGGTGTATGGGAAACAACAATTGAATTAGAAGAAAATACATGGGATTATAAGTTTCAACTTAATTATAGTTTTTGGACCGTGGATTGGGATAATCCAAACTTTAATCCGGACAATCCTAATAATAATATCATATCCGTCATTCCCGATTCAAATTCTTCAATCATTCTGGAAGAACCATCCCAAGGAAAAATATTCCAAGATGGAAGTTCTAATGTCCAATTCATATCACTTCTAGATCCAGGTGTTTTTGGGGAAGGCATAGATGAATCTACAATTCAACTATTACACAATGGAAATTCCATTAATTTTGAATTCTTATCGACAACGAATAAAGTTGTTTCAAATATTGATTTTAGCCAAAGTGACTTTGACCATATTGAAATCAGCTTTACAAATAATGTGGGTAATTCTGCATATCGAGAATTTACTTACGGTAATTATCCTGAAAATTCAGGATTCCATTTTGTGGATGCTATTCATGACCAAACCTATGATGTTCCTTTTACGGTTAATTCAGATGGGTTAGATATCAAATCCTTCCATATCACATCTTCTCCAACCTTCGATAAACTTCAATTTCTCATTGAAATGATGCATATTGATGATCGAACTCGGCTTGGTTTATTAATAACAAACCCTGTGACTTCACTTGCCGAAGATTCTAGAAATTGTGATATACTCCTCCCAGATTGGGAAAATGAAGGCATATTCCTATCTCTTTCTTCTCCGACAAGTTCTCTATTCAATCCTGATGTGGAAAATCGAATCCAAGAAAATCGGAACCCAGAAACGTTTGGAGATGTTTTCATTGATATAGATGAAACATTACTAAATGAGAATCAATTCAATTTTGAGATTGAACTCATGTACTTAGATAGTCTACTGGGTGGTTGGAATCAAGATCGTAATTTCATTCTTTTTTCATATCTAGCAGAAGAAGATGGAAGTGGCAACAGTTTCGAAATAACACCTAATGAAAATGGGTATTCATCTTTTGAAGATCCGGATATTTACGATGCAATATTCGTTCGTGATGAATTTTGGCAGAAAAGAATCTTATCCAACTATTTCCCTGTTGACCACCCTTATGGCCCTATGCTATCGAGCTTAGATGGAGATGGCCGCGGAATAGGTACATTGATTGCTGAAGATATTTCAGATAGTTTAGCTACATTTGGCCCTGTAATAACTTTTTTAACTCCAAGTGTTACATACTGGTATCCTGACCTTACAGTGTTTGGAACTATCGATGACTCTCTGGTTACAAGTGCTGTTTTTGTTTTTAACGGCGAAGAAAATACAATTAATGTTAATTCAAACGAATTTTCTTTTAATGTTACATTGAACGAAGGAGACAATTTTGTATCTGTTCAAGCTATGGGCAGTGATGGATTTGAAGCTTTATCGCGTGAATTGGTCCTAACCTATCAAAAAGACCACCAACCATCCGTAACAATTGAATCATCCGTGAATGAAGGAAGTATAGCATTTGATGCATTCGGTGAATCGCCGGATAGTTTAGGGATTACCTATTATTGGACAAGTGATTCTGATAATCCAAGTGGTTTATCATTCCAAGGTCCACCCTACTTACCTTCAGTTACAGTTTCAATTCCAAGTGTGGATGGTGAATATTTCATAAATGTTCTTGCAAGAGATGATGCTAATCGTACTACGACAGCCCAAAGACGCTTTTTAGTAGAAGATGGGGTTGTACATATAGAAAGTATTGATGAACACGCGAATTGGATTGATGATGCTATTTTCTATGAAATATATCCACGATCGTTTACAACACAAGGTGGTTTTTCTGGAATTCAAAGCCGTATTCCAGATATGGTTGATTTAGGTATTAATGCCATATGGCTTATGCCCATTTACCAAGGACCAACGCTTCATGGTTATGAAATTACTGACTATTTTAATTTTGAAGAAGATTATGGAACTGCAGAAGAATTTCAAGATCTTGTCAACGAACTTCATGAAAATGACATTAGAGTTATTTTGGACTTTGTTGTAAATCATACATCTATTCAACATCATTTCATGCAAAATGTATTTGAGTATCATCAATATTCTCCATGGGCTGATTTCTATATTTGGGATGATATTCCGGGAGATTCCAATTATGAATATTTCTTTGACTGGGCAAGTTTGCCAAACTTAAATCATAATAATGAAGATGTGAGAAAACACTTTATTAAAGCGGCTGAATATTGGGTAAATCAATTTGATATTGATGGTTATCGATGTGATGTAGCATGGGGTGTGGAACAACGCAATCCACTTTTCTGGCAGGAATGGCGCGAAGCATTAAAAAATATAAAACCAGATGTCTTTTTGGAAGCGGAAGCTAGTTCATCTGAATATGTATATTTTGAAAATCGATTTGATTCAGCCAATGATTGGGACTTACGAAATAAATTAATGTCTGCGATGAACGGGACTGTATCCATAGATGATTTAAATGATGAAATTCAGAGAAACTACCCTGATAATGCTCTTCCATTTCGGTTCTTAGAGAATCACGATGAAGTGCGTATTGCTTCTTATTTAGATTCTGAAAGATCAAAATTAGGTCATACAATTTTATTAACAACAAATGGTATTCCCTTAATTTATTCTGGTGGCGAAGTTGGAGAATTAACCACTCGAGATCCGATTAACTGGACTGATCCGAATAATATTAGACCCTATTTCAAACAATTAATTGATATTCGGAAAAACTTTATTCATCAGCCTATGATTCATCGGTTGGAAAATACTGAAACTAGTAATGTGTATTCCTATGCTTCGGTTAGTGAAAACCATACTGTAGTAACATTTGCTAATTTTCAATCGGGTGAAATGGAAATTCAATGTGATTTATCATCACTTCCTGATGAAGATGGCCCTTATTTCTTAACAAATTTAATAGATGGATCCATCATTGACATTTCACCTGATAATGTTGGTTCCCTTCCTATTACATTAAATAGTTTTGATGCTAAAATTTATTATTATGCAAATCATACCATGGATATTGACCCTGTTGAAGAAGCTATTGTTGGACATAGGTTTAGAATTAATCAGAATTATCCAAACCCGTTCAATAATACAACAACGATTCAATTTGAAATGGATATAACATCTAAAACAATGATTCAAATTTTCAATATTTTAGGTGAAAAAGTGGTTACAATTCATAACGATATAATTCAACCAGGATCACATATAATACATTGGAGTGGCAAAGATCAATCTGGCGTGAATGTGCCTTCCGGTTTATACTTCTATCGTATTCAATCCAATAATCGTGTGTTGACTAAAAAAATGATGCTATTGAAATGATGATTTTATGAAGAAGTATAGTGTTTTAATTATACTTTTGTATCTCATTGGTTGTGAATCACCAACTCCGCCTCATGTTTTAGCAAAAGTTGGATCAAGTTTTGTAACTGATAGTGAGTTTAAAGACAAATACAAAAATATATTAATCCAATCACAAACACAAGATTCGCCATTTGAACGGAATCGTACCCTTCAATCCTTGGTCAGAACAAAATTATTTTCTGAGTCTGCGCGAGAGAGCCAACTGACTCTTGATTCTTTAACTCATCGAAAAATCATTTCAGTTAAAAATCAAATATTGCGAGAAGCACTCTATGAAAACCAAATTGAAACTAAAACCCACTTTTTATCTGACTCAATTGCTCGACAACACTTTTTATGGATGAATTCGGAATGTAACCTAAAACATCTATTCTCACCCCATAAGAGCGTATTAGACTCTATGTACCTTCAGCTACAACAACCTGCACTTTTCCAACAATTTGCTCATTCATTATTTTCTGATTCCACGTTGAAAAATAATGGTGGCTTACTTGGGTGGATTAAGTACAATGATCTTGATCCATCTCTTGAAAAAGTCGCTTTCACCATGAAGGTTGGCACAATGTCACAACCTACTCGATCTCAACATGGATGGCATATTTTATTTAAAAAGGATGAAAGAAAACAAATGATTATTTCTGAAGATGAATATGCCATGAGAAGGAATTCAATATTATCCAGCATTCATAAAAAAGAAACACTTATTTCGGCAAATCATTATGTTCATAATTTGCTAGATAGTAAACACATTTCAATAGACGATTCTTTGGTATACCATTCTATCGGGCAAATATTCACACTTATTCAGTTACAACAAGGTCAAGTTGATGCAGGAGCTAAAACCCAATATGGCGATATATTAATGTCTATATCTCAATCACTTCTTTCTAGCTTGAATGAACCTCTCGCTCATTATGATGGTGGTACTTTTACTGTCCAAGATTTTATGGATGGATTATTATCCTTACCACCTGTTCAATCAACTCATTCGCCTATTACATCATTTTATCAAGCTCTAAGAAATAAATTATTAGTTGAAGAAGCCAAGGGTTTAGGCCTTGAAAATAACGGTATTGTACAATTAAAAGTCAAAGATATAGAAGATCAATTTTTTGCCAGTGCTTTTTTAAAGACACAATTAAAAGAACCGTCAAATGGGCATTTTAGTTCATCCGAGCTTAAATCTATTTCAGATAGCCTTCGTTCTATATATACTATTACATTATTTCCTGAACATTTGAATGCTCTCTTTATCCAACCAAACTGATAATCTTTTTAGTTTTTCTCATCCATTGTTGTAGGCTGGCCAATTTTTCAATGGTCACTGTATAAACGCCGAATGCTTCTTCCACTTTTCCGCGTAAAATAAATAAAGATTCCCAATGGAGTAAATCACCATATTCTTTGAAAGCATCAGGGAACAGAACACATTCATAAATATCTGATTCATCTTCTAACGTAAGAAATTCCATCGGTTCATGTTTTCGGGTCACGCTTATCTTTCGAGTAATATATACCCCAGCCAAATAAATGACTCTCCCAACGTGAAGCGGAATATTTTTTGCTAGCTGAATCCGTGCACTCATCAATGGCCGATACGGCGTCAATGGATGTAATGTGACGGGAAACCCAAAGGTGTCAATTTCTAGTTGATGTCGCTCCCACGAAGAAATGTCCTGACTTATAGGTGTTGTATCTAAAGGTTCTTTCACCCCATTTTGTAAATAGAATCCAGCCACGCGATAAGCCAGTTCTCGATGGGTGGTATCAGATGTTAAAGATGCAAAACATCCTGCATTGGTTAAAGCCATAGCATCTGCTAACTCCAAATCAACTCGTAGAAGAAAATCTTCTAATGAATTAAACATGCCTGCCTTGCGTTCATTCAGAATCGCCTGAATGGTTTGACTTTTCAAATGTTTAATACTCATAAATCCCATACGAATGGTTTGATTAACACCACGATAGGTTTCCATACTATCATTGATATCTGGGAGAATGATACGAATATCAAATCGTCTAGCTTCACTCAGATAAGCATAAGCTGAATAAAAGCCTCCTTGATTTGACACAACAGATGCTAAAAATTCACTCGTATAGTGAGCTTTTAAATAAGCACAGGTAAACGACAGCATGGCATAAGACGCGGAATGGGGTTTACAAAAGGAATACCCGACAAAAGATTTAATCATATCCCAAACTTGTTCAATCAATTCCAGTTCATATCCTTGTTCCAATGCACCATAGGTGAATTTCTTTTTCCAAGCTTGAATCAAATATTGCATAGAATCTCGGCTCATGGTTTTTCGTAAAGCATCTGCTTCTGCATAACCTAAACCTGCCAAAACACGTGCAGCAGTGGATACTTGTTCTTCATACACCATAATGCCATAACTCTCAGATAAAAAATCCAAATCAGGATGTAGCAGGGACCATGGATCTCCATGAATACGTTCCAACATGATTGTGGTAAATCGGTTCGCTGCTGGTCGAATAATAGATGAATAAATGACTACATGTTCAAAATCTACAATACCCGCTTTTGCCAATAATTGACGCGTGGCTGGACTTTCTATATAAAAAACACCCATCGTTTTTCCTGATTGCATAAGTGCTTCCGTCTTTAGATCGCCAACAGGTTGAATCCGGTGATAATCAGCGTAGTCTGTATCCGTTTTTTGATGGTTCCCATTCATATTGACTTGTTTCAATGTGTCCCGCACAACAGCCAAGCTTCGATTCCCTAATAAATCTATTTTTAGTAACCCCGAGTCTTCTACCTGGTCTTTTTCCCACTCTACAATTTGGACACCTTTAGGCGCCATGAGTACAGGAACATACTTACGAATAGGATTAGGCGTAATAATAACACCACCCGGATGCACAGATGGATGACGAAATGTACCAATAATTTTTCCACTTAATCTCAATACAGTAATGAGTGTATCATCCAAATCCACATTTGCAAACCGTGGATCTGTTTTAACCCATTTTTCTAAATCTCTTCGAGATGCATACCACCCGATTCTTTTAGTAATGCTTTTTATTTCTTCGTTGGACAATCCATATACTTTCCCTACTTCCCTTACAGCAGAACGTGGTTTTAAAAATACCTGACTGGAAACCATGGCTGTATGTTTATTGCCATATTTCTCAAAAACATATGCGAGAATATCATCTCGCTCATCCCAAGGAAAATCTACATCAATATCTGGCATATCTTCTCGTTCTGGATGAATAAAGCGCTCAAACTGAAGGGCATACTTTAATGGATCGACCTGTGTAATAAATAAACAATAACTTATGATAGATGCGGCGGCTGAACCCCGCCCAATAGTTGATCGCGTTTGTTGAACAATATCCTGTACGATAAGAAAATAAGGCGCAAACCCTTTTTGTGTAATCATATCCAATTCATAATAAATTCGATCTGAAACAGCAGATGTTATAGAGCCATATCTTTCTTTAGCCCCTTCAATAACTTTTTCTTTTAAATCTTTATTGGCACGGTGTGTCTTCTTTAAAGAAAGATTCGGAAAAATTGTATTTATGAAAGACCAATCTGTTTTACATCGCTCTGCTAAATAGTAGCTGTTATTCATCGCATCCAAACTATTAGGAAAAAGCGAAATCATATCTGTTTCACTGCGAAACCAATGTTGCTCTGTCTTATAGGAGCCCTTTTCTAGTTTTTCCAATGTTGTATTTCTTTCGATTGCACGTAAAACAACATGTGCTTTCTGGTCTGTTTCTTCTCTAAAATACACATCTCCCGTAGCAACAATCTCTACACCAAATGTATTGGCAATTTTTTTAACATTCTTTTCTTGAGACCCGGGGCGAAGTTCCATAAACAAATGAGAATTAGGCACGTGCTTTACTAAAGATGCCAATACAGATTCTTGATGAGCCAGCATAAAAAGTCCTACACTTTTTCCACGAATCAATGTTGCAATCGGAATCGTTGGATCATCATGAACAGCAGAAATAATTTGGCATAAATTGTGGTACCCCTCTTGATTCTCTACCAATAAAACGACTTCTTCATTTGATGTTATAATATTAGTCCCGGCTATGGGTGCTATATTGGCTTGCTTACATTGTTGTGCGAATCGAATAAACCCCCAAAGTCCATTCACATCTGTCAAAGCTAGATGACTCATACGATGTACTTTAGCTAATTCAATGATATCTTGGAGCGATAAAAGTCCACGCATAGCTGAATAAACAGAATGAAGATTAAGATGGATAAACATGGTATAATGCCAGCTGAGATTCAAACATGCGCCATGGCATGAAACACATTCACAGTCTGGAGACTGTTAACACCATATTTTTTCCGAACCGCTTCAATAGCTCGGGACAAAGCCATATTTCGACTTTCTTCCGTATGAAATAAATTCGTTTGTTCTGAATGTGGGCGAAAATCACTCGCATCCAATAAAAGAGATCGAATGCGATTTCGTCGGCTATTTGCTTTATCGAATAATTGTTGACAAACCTGAATGACGGACACATCATCTATGGCGTAAAACCGCCCTATTCTGGCACTTTGAAGCCCATCTGTATAGTGGATTTCCAATTTGACTTTTTTAGCAGTTTCTTTCCGACGTCGCAATTTAAAAGCCATTTGTTCGGCAAGATGCTTGACTAATGCTTGGAGTATATTTTCATCATTCGTATCATTTGGAACAACCGTTTGTTCTACAATATGATTTCGAAGTAATGGGGGTGAGACCACGGACGTGTCCTTCCCTCGCGCTTCCATAGATAACCGTATTGCACATGCACCAAATAATGTTCGAAATATATCTGGAAATTGAATCATATCTTGTAACTGACTTATTTGCTGCACAAAAAGAAACTGAAGCATTTTTTTTACAGATCTTTCTTGTATTGATGGCAAAACAGGTACATGTAAAGGAGATAAAAATTTTGCTTCATCTCCATAATTCACTTCATGTATAGATTCAGGAATAACAGATGTAGAAATTTGGCTCACTAATTTATTAGCACTAATACCAACCACACTGGACAGACGTGTTTTATCTGTAATGTGTCGCACAATGGTTAAACCTGTATTTTGAAAATTTCGGTAAACAGATTTCATCCCATTCATATCCAAATAATATCGGCCATATCCTTCCGGTTCCACCACAGGCGTAAACGAAGATACAGTCTGATACACATATTGATTTAATCGTTGATATAAAGATTGATTATAGGGAAGCATTTGCACACCATGGCTCATATGTCGAGCCACAGATACTTTCATTCCCGCATAAAGGCCTTCTTCTTCTGCTTCCGGCGACAGAGAGACAATGGTTCCATTTTGATTTTGGGATGATAGTACGGCAATAGGGCGGGTTCGGAGAGATGGATCCATCATCCGTTCCGCCTGTAACTCAAAATGCCGTAAACGAATATGAAATACGGATGGGTCCATGCATGCTAATACTCGCGGAACGAGTAGAGAAGCACGCCATTGATTGCAAAATGATCTTTTTTGTTCACTTGAATAATTGGGAAATCTGGATTCCTCGGATGGAGTTCCACGCCATCCGACTTTGGATAATAATATTTGAGTGTCGCTTCACCATTAATTAAAGCAACTACAATTTGGCCCGAGCGAGCTGAAGGCGCTTTTCGGACAATGATATAATCTCCATCTTGAATATGCTCATCAATCATGGAATTCCCTTTAACTTTAAGTACAAAATTATCAGGATGCGCAAAAGGAGGCGGCACGTCAATAGTTTCTGCATTTTCTAAAGCTTCAATTGGTTCACCGGCAGCAATGAGACCCAAAAGGGGCAAGCGGGCTGATGTGGCGTGCTCTTGAGTTGTAGATAACGCCCGCTTGCCATTGGAACCTTTTAATCGAACTAAATGTCCTGAATCTTCCAATGTTTTTACATACCAATTCACGGTGCCTAAAGATGCAAAACCAAGGCCTAACATAATTTCATCATAGGATGGCGCCTGCCCTTGCTCAAGCGTAAAACGACGAATAAAATCTAAAAAGGTTTGCTGCTTTAGGGATAAAGGTTTCATAGGTTTATGAATGTGTTATATCTTTCAATAAAGTGCCTTCACAATGATGCCACTGCGAATAAAGAGATGTTTGTTTTGTCGTATGTTGGTTTAAGCGACTAATGGCTCTTTGGACAAATTCATCCTGTCTCTTCGGAAAAAAATGTTTTAATAATGCTCGTATCATATCAAACTCCTTCAATTTTATCATTGCTCGTAAGTTGCTCGTAAGTATATTACAATCATTACCCCATGTCGGTCAATGGGTATTTATAAAAAAATTAATTTATAGGCTATTTTATAACGGTATTTAAAAAAGAAAAGTTATTCCATTCGCAATGACGCTTTCTCTTTTGCTGTCATTCCTGGCTACGACTAGAAATCCATTTGATTCACAATGGAAACATCTGAATAGATTCCGGAATGACACTACAAGGGAAACGGGTTATGCTATTGTTTATCTTGAATCAGACCTTCTACTTCACCCGGATTTGGAAACCGCTCCAATGCTTTTTTTGAAAAAATAAGTTCGCCATCTAATGTGACTTCAAAAACTTTGTATGTGGCAAGCCAAGATTTGGACCAAATTCTAATATCAAATCTGTTAATCATAACTATTTTGCCAATAGACCATCAGGTAGATTAATGTAAACTTTATTTAGGGTTATTTTTTTAATATTCCTACATTCTTTTCAGTCAAATGAAGTTGAAAAAGAAACAGGGATATGAAATCTATTAAAATAATCCTTATGACTTCTTTAATCCTTTCTTATATAAAAGCATCAGATTGGTGCACAACGCCAAGCCCAGAGGAAGACTATTATCATTCAATTGGCGTTTACAGATATGTTTCTGACTATGAACCAAAAATAATAAATGTTTTTTTCTATATATTCAAACCAAGTGTCGGGACTGGAGGGTATTCTAACATTCAAGTTGACGAACTACTAACGATACTAAATTCAGATTTTTCTGATTCAGATATTTCATTTACTGATGTTGGGAGAAAAACTATTCGAGATGATAATTATTATAATTCCACTAGTATATATGATCTAACTGCAACATTTGGACACAGCAATGCTGTAGATATTTTTTTAGTAAATGGATTTGAGGCTAATGCAGGTTCGATTCCGAGCAACTCTATAATATATGGTACTAGATTATCAGGCGAGCATGTAATTTCTCATGAAATGGGACATAGTTTTAGTCTGTATCATACACATGAATTTCAAGCGGGAGGCGCTGAATACCCTTGGGCTCCTGATTGTGAAAATAAGGGTGATTTTGTATGCGATACGCCACCCGATCCTAACTTACACCATGGACAATGGGTAGATGAAAATTGTGATTATATTCATCATATTGACCAAGACCCAGAAGAAGCAGGTATTCAGGATCTATATAATCCGGATTGTTACAATCTTGAATCGTATACATCATTGGAATGCTTGACATGGTTCACAAACGGTCAAGTGGAAAGGATGCATACTGGGTTTGATGAATCTGATATTATGGATGCATATGTAGAAAATATTTCTGTACCTCAAAATCTGATATGGTCAAATTCAAATAACCATCCACTCCTAGAATGGGATGCAGTGACAGATTCTAATATCGATGGTTATTCTATATTTAGGAGTACGAATGAAGGTGAGCATTGCGCTGAATATCAGTTGATTGCATCACTACCAGACAATATAACGTCTTATCTCGATAATGAGATTGATATAGTAAATCCTAAAATTGCTATCAATAGTGCAGAATATTATGTTACAGCTGTGAATAATGTTAGTGATATCTCTTTCCATTCAAATATTATTTCGGTACCGACAAATATAGCAAATAAAATCGTGAATCGAACGGATAGTTGGGAGCTAGCTACATCAATTAATTTTGAAAGATATGATCATTCAGCAATCCTTTTACCCGATGGAAGAGTATTCGTAGCTGGTGGAGTCTTGTACAATGAATTTCCACCTTATATTGATAAATGTGAGATTTATAATCCCTATGGAAATTCATGGGTTTTAACTGATGATCTTAATTATGCACGAAGTAACCATACTAGTACATTATTAGATAGCGAATTTGTTTTAATCACTGGAGGATTAAATGAAAATGGGTCGTTAAGTTCGACAGAACTTTTTTTTATTGCAGACAATAGTATAATTGAAGTTGATTCTATGAACAATTCACGAAATAACCATGCATCAATAAAATTATCAAATGGCAAAATACTTGTTTCAGGAGGATTTTTTGAATCATCCTTTGGAGAATCCACAATTGGTAGTTGTGAAATATTTGATCCATTATCTGGACAATGGGAAATAACTGGAGAATTAAATTATCCGAGAGGAGACCATCAAGCGATTTTGCTCAGTAATGGAAATGTTATGGTTGTAGGCGGCCATGAATTTTGGGGGACTCCGGTTAACACAGTTGAATTTTTTGATCCTACAACTGAATTGTGGACAGAAATTGATGGTACTATATTTCCTAGGCCGTTCATATCTTTAGAAACTATTAACGAGAATATTTTCTTAATCAGTGGTGGAAATATTGATACTTGTGAAGTTTTTAATTATGTAACAAGTACTTGGAGCGAAGTGGCTCCATTTGAGTTTTCCCGAGAATATGGAATGAAGACTGTAAAATTAGTTAATGGCAATGTGTTGCTTACGGGGACTAGAGAAGAATGTGAAGTGTTTAGTGTTCCTAATATGTCATGGGTAAGAGTAAGCGATATGCCATCAGTTCGATTTAATCATACTCTCACACTATTGGAAAGTGGCAAAGTACTTTTAGTGGGAGGAAACTCTTCTCACACAACATATATTTATAATCCAGATACGACTACTGTAGGGTCGCAAATTGAGACCGACCTTCCAAAGGGGTATTCACTTCACAATAATTTCCCCAATCCATTTAATCCAAAAACGACTATCCGCTATGAAATTCCTGAATATAGTGTTGTAACCTTAAAATTGTATAATATAAACGGACATCTTGTCAAAACATTAATTGATGGAGATCAAAACCCTGGTAGTGGTTCTGTAGTTTGGGATGGCACGAATAAATCAGGATTACGATTATCGAGTGGTATTTATATTTTTATTATGAGAGCAAAATCAATCTATAGCAATAAATTGTTCACTAGTACCAAAAAAATGATATTCCTAAAATAACTGTTGTCCCTCCCAAAAACTAAATCTATATAAGAAGTTAGTGTAATTTGGCTTTAGATTGCATTAACGAAGCACTAAAAAGGTCAAAACAATTTTTAAAAAACTGATAAAAACCAGAAGAGTGAGGAAAAGATGGGTTTATAAAAGGATTCTATAAATGAAATTCTACCCGATTCAACTCGAAAAATGATTGTTCTTAAATAAGGGAATACTTCCTTAATAAAATAAAAGAACTAGGTTTTACTTGAAAAAACTGCCACTTCTTCTTCACATTCGTTCATCATCGCAATGACGCTTTCTCTTTTGCTGTCATTCCTGGCTACGACCAGAAATCCATTTGATTCACAATGAAAATATCTGAATAGATTCCGGAATGACACTACAAGGGAAACGGGTTATGCTATTGTTTATCTTGAATCAGGCCTTCTACTTCCCCTGGATTGGGAAAACGCTCTAAGGAATTTTTTGAAAAAATGAGTTCACTATCCAATGTGACTTCAAAAACGCCACCCCCGGAAGAAATAAGTGTAATATTACTATCAGGAAACTGCTTTTTAAGATCCGCTTCCAAACTGGAAGCGCGTGGTAAATAGTTTCAAACAGTACAATATTCAATGGAAATATTCATCTTCTATCCTTTTGATTAAGCTGTAGTTTACACATGCTATCTTCAATTCAACATGCATTATTTTTACCCTTCAGCTAATGTTTGATATTTCTTACCCAAATGATATATTTATCATAAACAGTAATTTCAAATATGATTTCAAAATAGAAAGATTCCTGTTCCTAAAATAGACATTCAGTCTACACAATAAAATATTTCACCACACAGTATTAATTCTATTAAATTGCCCGCCAATTATGAAGCACTTCTTACACATTATGTTTCTGGGTATTATTTCTGTTTTTTTCACACTAACTGGATGCGGTGAAAAACAAAAAAGCATCTATGAAGAAATTGATTTTTCAGCCATTCCATCGGATATTATGTCCAATGGCGAAGCAGTATATGCTCGATCCTGTTTCGCATGTCACACATACGGACTCAATGGTGCTGCTACCTTGGAAAATACAAAAGTTTGGGATAAAACAGCTAAAAAGGGGATTGAAATATTATATCAAAATGTATGGCAAGGATATACAGGAATGGAGGGCGTCATGCCACCAAGAGGCAATTGTTTGAACTGCGGGGAACACGACATTCAAAATGCCATTGTTTATATGTATTCTCATGTGATTTCTTTTAAAAAAGAGCCCACACGTTAAAATTATTCTATATTTAAAATCCTGTCTCATGCTACCATGGATACAGAATGATGGAAATAAGGAAGATTTATTTCAAGGAATCCAAAAAATATCCAAAATAAACAAGAACATTATATCCAAGGTAATTCACAAAACATTTATGACGCTTTTTTTATTTCACAAAAACCATTTTACGTACATCACGCTTGACACCATGGCGTAGTTCCAAAAAATACACACTACTTGCAGTATGGGACGCATTCCATTGTATTTCATGATTCCCCGGCTCAATCGCTCTATCAACTAATATTTCTATCAAACGTCCTTGAATATCATAAATAAGTAATGATGTCAATTGATGTGTATCGACTGAAAATCGAATCGTGGTCATTGGGTTGAACGGATTAGGGGAATTGGGATATAATGCAAATCGATTCGGTGACATATTTAAATCATTTTCCAGTTCAACATTAAATCCAAAAAACGCTAACAATCTTCCTGCCAATGCTTCTTTTTCTTGATCATTATAAATCGTTTCAAAGGGGAAACCCATCACAACAATGCGTGCATTCAAATTGCTTCCCGGCACGACACCACTAAATTGTGTAGCCGCAATTAAACCATTCGAATACATTAAAGCAGGCGTAGATCCTCCAATAGAGCTAAAAGCATCTGGATAATTTTCTTCATACACACCATGGCTTCCATTGTCATAATGCAAAGTGAGGCCATCGAAGAGTGTCCCATCTACCCCATTTACAGTATACGCATTGGCATCATCTGAGCCATAACCCGCTTTCAAATAATCATGAATAAAATCACGATCAGTTGATGAGCCCATATTATCTAAGTCCCATGCCACTTCCGAACCGGAAACAAATAGCCGTCCTCCTTCAGATAAATAATTTTTTACCTTATTCTGTTCTGATACAGAAAATGTTTCATGTTCGGTACTTTCATCCCCCAATAGCCAAAAAACGGCTGTATATTGACTCAATTGAACTGATCCATCTATTACCGCATCATTGTCCACCATATCAAAGGAATATCCCCAGGGATGTAACGCTAGCCCCATCCGTTTTGCAAAATTATGATAAGGCAAGGCATAACTACCATTCGTGCGATCAAAACCGTCTACAATTAGGATATCTTTATATTCGTCTGTTTGATAGGTTCCATAAATATCTGAAGAATAACTTTCAGACACACTATCCACGGATGAGACACTAGTCATTTTAAAGAAAACGGGTTCATTATTCTCATTGGCAAATTGAAGGGTTGATACGGATGGTTCAATATCACTTAATAATGACCACCCTGATCCAATGGCATGTGTATAAAGATGAAACCCGGAAATAGATTCCGGGTCTTGAGCTTGCCATACTAATGATATGCTATCCGTCCATACAATAGACCTTATGTCTGTGCGTGGTATACTAGCTGGCGATCCTTCCATACCAACATAATATCTTGGCGTATAGGAAGTAAGTTGACTCAAATTATAAGTCCGATAACTCACTTTCCAATCAGCAGCAGATGCTTCAACAACCAAAAAAGATCCATCCGCATTTCGCAATACAACCATCCGAACATGGCCAACTTTATGGATGGCATCCCCCGGGCTTAAATCATTCCAATTATCGTATGCAATCGTAATATCATCATCCATCATGGCTGTAGAATAATGAGAAGATAAACTCCAACATCGAGACACAAATCCGGAACAATCCACGCCAACAGCATAAGAGCTCACACACCAATTTGTACTGCAATCTGTCGCTTTATCTCCAGCATATTTTCCATCATCAATGCCATTATTAAACCCATCTAAAGTATAAAATCCGCCCCACTGATATGGCACATGATAATTTGTTCCAACTTGAATCCAGCCCGGTGTCTCCACAGTTACTCCATTTGGATCAGTAATGGGTCCACCTGTAATATTCCCTGCATCTGCAACCCACTCATAATTCACATATGCATCCGCTAATTCTAATGCTTCTTCTGGGGTTACTACAGGATAATTATAAGATTCCCTTTCTTCATTTTCATTGGACTCTGGTTCAGAAAATTGATTTGGAACTGTATTATAATGAACCCCTTCTAATAAATGATTTGGTAAAGTGTAAACAGGGTCATCATCGATTCCACCTTCTGCTTGAATCCAGCCACTTATCGTTACACCCTTTTCTCTTGTACTCATAATATAGAGATGTCCATCTTCATCAATATAAAATGGAACTTCAATAAATGAATAATCAATATTCGGAATTTGGAATATGGCATGTGTCGACCCATTTTCATCATATAATCCAATCATTCGTTTTACATCTAATGGAACTTGTTGAATAATAGTTTCCACATACACATAATGGAATCCATTAGTATTATTTCCAAGATATTTTCCAGATCCAATGATATCCGATTGTGTAATCGTAAAAGATAACCCATTTCCAACGATACTTAATGTATAGTCATTTTCCCGGGCCACACTTATTAGAGACATTTTTTGATAATTTATAGTCCGTATCAATTCTGAAATAGGTTCTTTTTTAACGCATTCATTATTGATAAACGTTTTTTGCAATTGAAAGATAGGGTCTGTAATACAAATTTTATTCTGATAGACTGAAAAAGATGTGGGCCCTAATCTAAATCCTGGCACATCTTTTATATCCAATTGATCCTCACCATGGCCCCATGGAATAAATAATAATTCCTTATACATGTATTGGGCTTGAAGAGCACCAATCAATAAGAGAGACACAGAAATGATTTTCAGCATGGTTGAAATCTACGAAATCTTTCTAATGGAAATCCAATTCATATATCATAATATTCCCGAGGAATCCAGTACTATTGATGGTGAATAATCCTTAAAATTCCCAACACAATTTTTAGAAAGAACATGCCAAAACATCCATTATTCGATTTGATTAAAAATGAACCCTTATTTCATTCCCTAGTGGAAAAATATGGGACACCCCTTTATGTCTATTCCAAAGATCGCTTGATTCATAATATTCAAACACTAGACCAAGCGCTTGGGGATCATTTTGAGTCTCATCATATCTGTTATACCATTAAAGCCAATAGTAACCCCCATTTGATTCAAGCTTTAAAATCAACCATTCCTGCGCTAGGAGCTGATTGTGCCAGCCCTGGAGAAATAGCTATTTCAGGAAAGTGTGGCATTGTGGGAAATGAATGTATTTATACAGGGAATTATGAATCACCCAATGATTTATCCTATGCCCTCGAAACTGGGGCTCATATTAATTTAGATGATATTTCATCTTTTCATCGATTGAAAAGAATCGGATTACCCAAAGATATATCCTTTAGATTAAACCCAGGATTCGGTCGTGGGGCCTTTTCTCAAGTTGTGACTGGCGGTGAAAATTCTAAATTTGGTGTCCCCCACTATGATATTGTAAATGCGTATCGACTCGCAAAAGAATCAGGTATTACATCGTTTGGAATTCAATGTATGACAGGTTCCGGAGTTTTAGATCCTAACTATTATCCAAATCTTATATCTAAAATATTAAAGACCGTTAAGAAACTCAAAGATGAATTAAATATTCATATGGACTATATCAGTTTAGGTGGCGGTTATGGCATTCCATATACTGATGAAGATTCCCCTTTGAATTTTGATAATGTATTTAATAATGTAGCTCAGAATTTTAACGTTTTCTTTGAATCACGACATGAAGCAAAACCTGCACTCTGGATTGAACCGGGTAAATCTGTCGTGGGCGATACAGGAATTTTATTGACTCGCGTCACAGGGAAAAAGGATAGTTATAAATCATACATTGGTGTTGATGCAGGCATGGAAACGTTGATGCGTCCTGCCTTATATGGGGCATATCATCGAATTTATAAAGTGGGCGACCCAGATGCGCTGCCATCAACAAAAGTGGATATTACAGGACGCATTTGTGAAAATACAGATCGATTGGCCAAAGATCGATTATTCCCAGAAGTAAATGAAGGTGATTTATTGGCTGTCATGGATGCCGGTGCATATGGTTTTACAATGTCAAACCAATTTTGTACGCGTCCCAAAGTAGCTGAAATTTTCTTGGCTGGAGAAAAGCCAACATTAATTCGACGAAGAGAAACCATTAAAGATATTCTTAGGAGTTGTGATGTATAGTATTATTATAATTAAAAAATGGATTTTAGAGGCTAAAGTCCACTTTTCTTCAATCTTTTTAACCCAAAGTAAGTTAAAAAAAAATCACCAATTTGGATTGAACTTGCCCATTAGGAGTAGGATATACCCAATTTTCAAAAGACAAAGGACTTTAGCATCTATACAGAGAAATTTTATTCTTTTGATTTTTTCTGTGCAATCAATGATCTTTGCCCAAAATAATATCGGCATTCATCAAGAACAATCTGAATATTATAAGATTCATTATAATGAATCATCTCGGCAACAAGTGCCTGGTCCCATATATCCAAAATCCCACCGAAACAGAACTCCTTCAAAAGAAATATTTGGTTATCACCCATACTGGATGGGAACAGCGTGGACGAATTATAATTTTGATTTAATCACAACCCTTGCCTACTTTTCTGCGGAAGTAAATGCAAATGGAAGCTTAGGAGATATTCATGGCTGGCCCATCACTGATCTCATTAATGAAGCACATGCACATGGCACAGATGTTGTCTTATGCGCAACACTTTTTAGCAGTAGTGATATTACAACTTTATTGAGTAGTGCCACAAATCGACAAAATTGTATTAATAATTTATTAGCTCAAGTACAAGCCGGAAATGCAGATGGTGTAAATATTGATTTTGAATCTTTCCCTTCTTCTCAACGGGATAATATGGTCACCTTTATCACTGATCTTACTGAAACATTTCACACAGAAATCCCTGGGTCTCAGGTCACGTTAGCCATGCCAGCTGTGGATTGGAATGATGCATGGGACTATAATGCTTTAGCATCTATTAGTGACGGACTTTTCATAATGGGATATGCTTATTATTGGAGTGGAAGTTCCACATCTGGGCCTAATTCACCCCTCACTGGTTCTGGTTATAATCTTACATGGACCGTGAATGATTATTTGAATAAAACAAATAATCAAGCAGATAAAATTATTTTGGGTATCCCATATTATGGGAGAGAATGGCCCACAGAGACAGATCAAGCTGGATCTCAGACGACTGGAAGTGGCGATGCGAAATTTTATGCAGAAATGGAAGGACGTGCCTTATCATATGGAAAAATATGGCACGAATCATCTCAAACACCTTGGTATCGATATGAAAATCCCAATTGGTTTCAAGGGTGGTACGATGATAGTTTATCCTTATCATTGAAATATGATTTCGCTATTGATCAGAATTTGAAAGGTGTAGGCGTTTGGGCGCTTGGTTATGATGGAAATAACACCGAATTATGGGATTTATTTTCTGCAAAATTTGGTGCTACGGCTCCCCCAACATCTCCTCATCGCATTTCCATAACAAATACATCTAACAGCTCTATTATTATCCAATTTCAAGGAGCAGATACTGCCGATGAATTTTTTATTTATCGTCGAAATCCATCTACAAATACGGACGAATTATTTTCCACACATCAACAACGTCCTATTGTTATGGATAACTTAAACCAGAATGAATTGTACTTATTTTCGATTCGCGCATCAAATACTCATGGGGAATCCCCCCAAACGGAAGTATTAGGTGTTGTTCCATCATCGCAACCAGTTAAATGTTTGATTGTAAATGGGTTTGATAGAGTAAATGGTACGACAAATACATTTGATTTTATTCGCCAACATGGGGGTGCCATTTTTGAAAATGGATATGCATTTGATTCTGCTACAAATGAAGCAATTATGCATGATGAATTAGATTTATCCCAGTATCAATTTGTCGATTGGATATTGGGAGAAGAAGGAACAGCCACTAGTGCATTCATTGGGTCAGAACAAGACCGGGTGGAGTCATACCTTGAAAATGGGGGTTTCTTATTTGTCTCCGGTTCAGAGATTGGATATGATTTATCAGCACAAGGGAGCACAGCAGACCAATTTTTTTTAGAAAACTATTTAAAAACAGAATATATCTCTGATGCTGCAGGTGGCCAGCAGGGAACCTATAGTGGTTATGGAATCACGGGCTCAGCTTTAGATCAAGTCACAAATATTACATTTGATAATGGAACACATGGCACATACGATGTGGATTGGCCTGATGGGATTAAGCCGGTAAATGGTGGCTCAGTCTGCGCAAAATTTAATGGTGTAGATTATAATTCTAGAGGTGGTATGGGTAACCAATATATTGGATCTTTTGGCTCAAGTACGTTAGATGGTGGCGTAATAATATTGTCTGTAGGGTTTGAAACCCTTTACCCAGCTTCAAAACGGAATGAAGTTATGGATCATATTTTGAGTTATTATGAATTGGAATTGTCAACAGAATACAATTCCCCAACTCCAATGTCTAAATTCATAACGATCTATTCATTATATCCCAATCCAACGAATACATCTTTTACCATCGATTTTTCCACATCATCACCGGAAGAAAATGTTTCTATTTCCATATTAAATATTAAAGGACAACTCCTTTTAAATACTACAATTTCTGAAAGCCCCGAAACACATCAATCATGGATTTGGAATGGTTTAGACCAAAATGGGTTAGACGTTCCGACGGGTATATATATTGTACAAGTGAGAAATCAACACCATATAGCAACCCAAAAAGTGACCCTGCTTAAATAATTTTATGCACATAACTTTTATTATCGCACATTACGATCCGGGATCAAAGGGTGAATGTCGTCAATCATTTGTGCGTACATTAGATACCATCCATGCTCAAAAAGAAGAATATGAAGTTGAAATAATTATAGCAGATGATGGGTCCAAATATGAAGATGATTTTTCAACTTTTTCTACTAATACTATTGATCATAATGGGCGAACAATTCATCACTTGAAAGATAATGAATTAAAAAGTTGGCTGAAGAAAGAAGATTATAATTTCCCGGAAATCAGACATTGGCTTTATTTACCAAAAGATAAACCATGTATGTCTAAAGCACGTGTCTTAAATGCTGCTACTTCCTTAGCCAAGAGTGATTTGTTATTCTTTTTAGACGATGATAATTATTTTATTTCTGAAGAAACTATAAAGCATATTATTCAATTATCTGAAGAATACAGTTTAATACTAGGCCAGATAAAAGATGGGAATGGTCGATTTCGTCCATATCAGAGTCATCGTGTACAAGGCACAACTATTGGTGTAAAAAAATCCATTATAGGGAAAATTGGTGGATTTGGAGAATGGACGGAAGATATATCCTGCGGTGTAGATTCAGATTTATTTTTGAAACTATATGACATTTTTTCAAAAAACACCGAATTAAAAGCGTGTTATACGAGTCAAATTCAAACGGTAGATAGCCTAAGTAAACGCTGGCGCCCTTTTATTCCCACATTTTTTAGAAATCGGAGAGCAAAAATTGCATTTAGAAAAGAATATAATTGCCCAAACTACAGAAGTGTTCGCCACAACCCTTCCAGAGATAAAACTAATTGGATTAAGGATTTAACCTAAGGTTATGCGAATTTCTCTCATTATGCCAACCTACAATCGGGATTTTATCATTGAATTAGCGATTCAATCTATCATCCACCAGGCACCACATGAATCTGAAGTAGAATTATTTATAGGAGATGATGGGATAGATCAAACAGAAGCAATTGTTCATAATATTGAAAATACCAATCCGAAACTCACGATTCATTATGAAAAAATGGAGCGCATTGCCTTATCGGATAAATTAAATTATCTTGTGCGAAAATCAACTGGAGATTATTATGGAATCATTGGAAGTGATGATTTCCAATCTCCATATAAAATTTCTGGTTTCGAAAAAGCGCTTTCCAAACAAGGTGGAGATGTGTTTGGCCAATATCAATTTATTTACCATGATATCATATTTAGACATTCAAAATTATGGACTCAAAACCGAGATATGGATTTTTTCAAAGCAGGATCATTTTTAATCATGAAACGATCGATTTTTGATCAATATAATGGCTATAATCCTGGATTGTGGCGTGCCATTGATTCATCCCTTGCAGAAAAAATAGATTGGGAAAAAGTTGACTGTACTAACGTAGAAGAAGTAGAACCAAAAGTGATTCAATCATCAATTGCCATTCAACATATTGATAATATCTGGAGACGAAAATCAAAGGGCTTTCGCCGTAAACAAAAACAAACGGCTAATTATTTAACCGAATCGATCGATCTTAATCTTCAGAATGAAATGGGGTCTACCTTTACAACTTATACTCGTTTGCGAGAACAAATGGTTAAAGATTTATCATTGATTAAAAAAATATATCTTATATTGAAAAAATAATGAAAATTCTTCTTGTTGGGCACCAATATTTTTGTGAAAAAATAGCATCTAAACTTATAGAACGACATCATGATGTTGAAGTTGTCTTCTACGAAGATTGGGGAAGAAAAATTATTCCCACAATTCTACTAAGTAAGGAATATGATGTTTTACATTTTATTTGTGGAAGAGGCATGCGAAAATTTATCTTTCCTCTTATTTTAAGATATTTAATGAATAAACATATTTTTGTTCATTTTGTCGGAAGTGATGTGTTGCAGTTTAAAAGACAAAAATTCTTTGATAGAATGAATTGGAAATTGTCTCTTCACCTTTCTAATAGAATTTTTTCTGGTTCACCTCAGCTCAAAAGAGAATTACGCCCATTAATAAAATCAACTTTTTTCCACCTTCAGTATCAGGAGACTCCTCACTTAAATATTCCATTACCAGATGAGTTTACTGTTTTATCCTACATACCAAAAGTAAACCCTAAATTTTATGGGTTGGATGAAATTCTTCGTATTATAGAAACAAATAGAGATGTAAAATTTATCATTATTACCGACTATAAGAATGAATTGTATAATTATCCTAATGTAACAATTCTCCCGTTTGATCCATCTAGAAATATGGAAGATTTATATAGAGAAGCTACAGTTTTAATTAGATTGACTGATCATGATGGTATGGCTCAGATGGTATTAGAATCACTGAGTTACGGTCGATATGTATTTTGGACTAATAAGTTCCCTTATTGTGAACATGTCCTTAAGGATTCCAATGATGTAAGTAAAAAACTAAATCGATATCTTGGTGTAACTAAACCCAATATTCAAGGTTCAGAGTGGGTCAGATCTAATTTAAATAATCAATTGAATATTCAAGAATTAATCAATATTTATAAAAATCCAAAGTTTGTTTTGAAAAAAAGATTTATATGACAAAAAGATGTTATTTATTTTTACCTTTGTAGCCATCATAAAATGAAAATAGTCACATTCATACCAGCCCGTGGAGGGAGCAAAGGCATCCCAAGAAAAAATGTTCTGCCATTTTTAGGGTTTCCCCTTATCAATTATTCTATTGAATATGCAAAAACGTGTGATTTAGTAGATGGCATTTATGTATCAACAAATGATAAAGAAATTGCTGAAATATCTTCTTCTTCTGGAGCACAAGTAATAAACAGACCAAATAATATTAGTACGGATACAGCTACAACCGAAAGTGCCATCCACCATTTTCTCAATGTCATTGATGATAAACCAGATATTATCATTTTATTACAAGCTACAAGCCCATTACGCCCGGCAGGATCGTTAGCGGATGCAATCAATACATTTATTCAAGGTGAATTTGATTCACTACTGAGTTTAACACCTACTCATCAGTTCTTCTGGGAAGTGGATGGAAATATTGCATTACCTAAATATGATTTCAAGAATCGACCTAGAAGGCAAGATTTTCGACCATCAGATATCCCTTATGACGAAAATGGATCTTTATATATTTTTACACGTAAGCACTTTGAAAAAACGGGGAATCGTCTTGGGGGAAGAATAGGATATATAATTTTTGCAGAAAAGTATGGATATCAAATTGATTCCATGGATGATTTCAATCATTTGGAATCTTTAGCTTCTAATAATCGTGAGGAATAAAACAAGATATTCTCAGAGAATGACTCTAATTTTATAGGTAAATAAATAATCAATATGGCACACATTACATTTAATCAACGCACTATTGGACCCGGGCACCCGACTTATATTATTGCTGAAATTGGGATAAACCACCAAGGTGATGTAACTCTTGCAAAAAAATTAATCGAGGCTGCAAAAGAGTCTGGTGCAGATGCGGTTAAATTCCAAAAAAGAAGCATCAGCCGAATTTTAACAAAAGAAGGATTAGATATGCCTTACGATAACCGGAATAGTTTCGGTGCCACGTATGGTGAACATAAAAAAGCGTTAGAATTATCTGAAGAAAATTATGCTGAGTTATTTACTCATGCTCAAAATGCTGGTGTTGATTTTTGTGCTTCTGGTTGGGATGAAGAAAGTATTGATTTTTTAAATAATCTCGGTGTATTCTTTTTCAAAATGGCTTCTGCAGATTTAACAAATATACCCCTTTTAGATCATACAGCACGATTGAGTAAACCCATGTTTCTTTCAACAGGTATGGCGAATATGGATCAAGTATACCAAGCCGTTGAAACAGTGAAACAGCATCAAGCACCATTGGCTGTCCTTCAATGTACATCTACTTATCCAACGGATTTTGAAGAAATCCATTTAAATGTATTATCTACTTTTCAAGACGCATTTCCCCATGCTGTTATTGGATATTCCGGGCATGAATTGGGTATAGCCATTCCTGCTGTTGCTGTAGCATTAGGTGCTAAAATAATTGAACGCCATTTCACCCTTGATAGAACCATGAAAGGAGGTGATCATGCTGCTTCTTTAGAACCTCAAGGATTTGCAAAAATGGTTCGTGACATTCGACACGTTGAATCAGCAATGGGTTTCCCTGAAAAAAATATCCAATCATCAGAAGAGCCTGTTTTTAAAAAATTAGCAAAAAGTATCGTTTCTACACAATCCATCCCATCTGGTACAATTATATCAAGAGAAATGCTTACAACAAAAGGACCTGGGACAGGAATTTCTCCAACCCAAATGGATGAAATAGTTGGAAAAACGGCTAAAAACAATATTTCTATTGATGTCGTCATTCAAGAAACCGATTTATACTAACATGGATTCTGAATTAAAAAATAAAATCAATAATATTAAACTTGTTGCCACAGACATTGATGGTGTTTGGACAGATGGAACTATGTATTATTCCCTAGAGGGTGATGTGATGAAAGTTTTTTCAACCTATGATGGAATGGCTGTCCAAATCCTGAGAGATCTTGGGATTCCGGTTGCCATATTAACGGGTGAAAATTCTCCAATGGTTCGTCAACGTGCAAATAAATTACATATCCCTTACCTTTATCAAGATGAACAAAATAAAATTTCGCGACTGAATGAAATCTGCGATAAAGAGAATATTTCCTTAGATGAAATTGCCTATATCGGCGATGATATTAACGATCTTGAATGTTTAAAATCCGTTGGAGTTACAGCTCTGTCTGGGAACAGCCCGATCCTAAATCAATTCACACCAGATTATGTGACACAAAGATTTGGTGGACAAGGCGCTTTCAGAGATTTTGTGGATTGGCTTTTAGAAAATCGATAAGGGACTTTAACCTTGTTGATTTACTTTATTTATACACTCCTATCTCCCATTTTTTGGTTATTCCTACATATTGCCAAATTGTTCAATCCTAAAATTGCTGAACACTTACTCGACCAAAAGCAATCTGTTGAAAATGTACTTATTAAAATCCAAAATGAATCTAATGGAAGGTCTATTATCTTGTTTCATGGTGCTTCCGCTGGTGAGTTTGAACAAATTAAACCACTGCTACAGAGAATTGATCATTCAAAATACTTTTGTATTCAATCTTTTACCTCTCCTACCATTTATTCGAAAGAAAAAGACAACCCCCTAGCAGACGCTGTTTGTTATTTCCCATTTGATCTACCTTGGTCTGTTAACCATTTTTACAAAATATTGAAACCACAATATATGGTTATTACCCGTCACGATCTTTGGCCTCATATGATACGATTGACTCAAAGTAATAATATTAAACTATTTTTTATAAATGCAAATATTCATGAAAATTCTTTATGGGTTAAACCTTGGGTTATATCCTTAAGCCAGTATTTATTTTCACACTTTGAATATATTACAACTGGATCTGAACGACTACTATCAAATCTTAAATCAATTACGAAAGATGAAAAGATTTTAGTGATTGGCGATACTCGATTTGATAGTATAATTGATAGGAAAGATCAAAATAAAGACTCTTTAAAACTTTCTGACTCTGAAAATAATACAATTCTATTTGGTAGTTTAGATGATATCGATTTGCAAATTGTTAGCGACTCAATTCAAATCCACTACCCAAACGGGAATTCATCTTTATTAGATAAAACCCATCAACTCATTATTGTCCCCCATGAAGTGAATGAAGAAACATTAATGGCATTCGAAAATACATTTAGTTCTATCAATATATCATCTATTCGTTACTCTGATTATGGCAGCAATCAGGAATTCTCATGTATGATAGTAGATAAAGTTGGAATGCTTGCGGACTTATACGCCCACGCAGATCTTGCTTATGTAGGGGCCGGTTTTGGCAGAGGTGTTCATTCTGTCATAGAACCAGCAGTTTACAGCTGTGCGATTGCTTATGGGCCAAATATTCATAATCTGGATGAAGCAGTTTCCATGGCGAAATTAGGTTTAAGTACCATTGTGAATAATGCTAATGAATTAGCAAACTTTTATCCACTATTAGATCAACCAGACTTATTAAAATCAATCCAAGAAAAAACTGAACAATTTGTAACCCAACATAAATTATGCTCCCAATCACTATTAAATATTATTTTTTCAAAATGAAGTCTATTTCATTATCCATTCTACTCGTTTCTTCACTATCATGTCAAAGCACATCTCCTTCAATTCATCAGGAACAGGCCAATTATTATAAAAATAAACAAACACCACCTACCCATATCACAAATGTCAAAACGGGTTTAGATGTATTGCTAAAAAAACATACTGATTCCCTTACAGGTAAATCAATTGCCCTTGTTACAAATCATACTGGTATTGATAAAATGGGTGTTCCAAATTATAAACGAATTATGGCATTGGATGATGTTGACCTTAAAGTAATTTTCTCTCCCGAACATGGATTATTTGGTGAAGCTGCTGCTGGTGAAAAAGTAAACTATGAAGGAAAAGAAATAAAACTTCCTACAGTTATAAGTCTTTATGGGAAAAATCGAAAACCGACTGAAAGTATGCTTGAAGGTGTTGATTTAATTCTTTATGATATTCAAGATATTGGTGCTCGATTTTATACTTACATAACAACGCTTGGGTTGGTCATGGAATCTGCTGGAAAATTAAATATACCTGTATGGATTTTAGATCGTCCTAACCCAATTCGTGGTGATCGCATAGAAGGTCCTATACTTGATATGGATTTCCAAACTTTTGTTGGATATTATCCTATTCACATTCAATATGGCGGTACGGTTGGATCACTTGGGGAAAAAATAATTGAAGAAAAATGGATAACACATATACCTGATATTCGTATCATAGAAATGGATGGATACAATAATTCCTTATGGTTTGATGAAACTGATTTACCTTGGGTAAAACCATCTCCAAATATTCCCGATTTAGAAACAGCCATCATTTATCCGGGAATGTGTTTGTTGGAAGGAACAAATGTTAGCGAAGGACGTGGAACACAACATCCATTTAAATGGTTTGGTGCACCATGGATAAATGGCCATAATTTATCTCAAATGTTGAATAATCTAAATCTGCCTGGTGTTGTGTTTATTCCCCATTCATTTACACCAAAAACAATTGAAGGTATGGCATGGAAACCCAAATTTGAAAATCAAGTTTGTCAAGGGATTGAAATACAAGTTATTGATCGAAATAAGTATAAGAGTGTATTGGTGGGTGTTCATCTCCTGAATATATTGAACCAATTATATCCAGATAATATGTCTTATAAAGAAAAACATTTAAATCGGCTGTGGGGAAGTGATCTGCTTCTTAAATCACTCAAAAATGGGCAGAACCCTTTAGAACTTATTCACCCCTAAGATAGATCAGTTTTAATGGGTTTTTAGTTTCAACTCCAACGGGTTTTGCCAAATAAATACCCGAGCTTAATAGTTTTCCTTTATTGTTTTTCCCATTCCATTGAACAATCACTTCATCAGATCCATATCCAGAAATGGATGAAATATTTCTTCCCAATAGATCAAAAATATCAACTTGAATGTTGGAATTTTCGGTGGTATGAAATCGTAACGAAACAAGATCTGAGAATGGATTTGGATAGGGAGAACCCTGAAAGGAGATGGACGGACCTAATGTAGATTCAATATAGTCATTTATTTCAAATCGCATTATCATTATTTCATTCCAAACATTATTTCCTGGACATGCCGTTGTTCCAAAATAATCTCGATGCCCTAATAACGCACCAGGATCTTGTCCATATGTGTCAGATATCCATCCATATAATTTTACAAGTGCATCTCGACTTTCATCTGTCATTGTTTGGTAACAATTATCTTCGGGTGGATGGTAACAGCCCAACAAGCAAACACCAATATTCCCAGTATTCGCTCCACCCACATGAGCACCTAGCACTGTTTCTGGGCGTCCCTGATATATATTACCAGCACGATCAACTAAGAAATGATATCCAATATCCATCCAGCCTCTACCATTTTGATGAAAATATTGAATCCACTTTACTTGTTCTAACCCTTCTTCAATATTTTCTGCACTACAGCATGCCGCATGGTGCAGTGTTAATTTATCGTAATATGGATGATTACTATATTGTCCATCTGGTGGATCAGCACCCCAATCTTCTCGTGAAATCACCACAGGTTTCGGAACAGTTCCACTTTGTGGAATCATAGGGCGCGCTAAATGATTTATATTCTCAGAATCTTTTTTAAATAATATAATATTTTCTATATCGATTGAATTATAAGAAATAATTTTATAATGAATTTTTTTTTCATCACCATCTAAAGAGAAAAGAAATGTTGAAATGATTTGATTTTCATTCTGTCCTTCAAAAATCATTCCTTCTTTTAATGCTATTTTTTTACCATCATTATAAATAGAGAAGGAAATGGATTCGACACTTTGTCCAATTAAGTCTAATGCTCCACCCTCCATTGGAATATAAAATAGTGGAGATTCACCTTCATATATATAATAATTTATACTATCTCTAACTGTTGGTCTAGAAAAAGAATCAAATGAATCCCCAATATCTCCTAGTTGAGGAAATACATTTGTGGAAGCCACTATGATCCAAACAAAAGTGGCTCTTATTATGTTGTTCAATTCAATTTGTAATCGTCAGATTAAAATCGAAAGCCTAGAGATACTCGTTGAATAAAATCGAATCTTCCGAAATCAGAATAAGAATAATCAACTTTTAATTTGGTATTCGTTCCCACAAGTCGATATAAAATACCTGCACCTAATGTTAATCCTTCTTCTGTTCCATCACGAAACAATGTTGAATAACCACTACGCACAAAAAATGTTTCTGCAAATGCAAACTCAAGCCCGGCATTTATACTTTCTGTATTATCGTTAGGATGTAATGCATCTAACCCAAAGGACAAACGTGTTTTCCCTTTATTAATTAATTCACCTGCTAATCCGACTCGGAAAAGAAGGGGCAGTGGAAAGCCATCTGTTTCATAAAGAGCATTAATAAATTCCACATTTCCTTCATTCACAGGATCTGGATCCACACTGATCCTTAAATCGCGTCCATCCAATGTCATATCATTTCCAAAATTGGAAATACTAGCTCCAATGCGAATTCCTTTGAAAGGAGAAACAAATACTGCCCCTAAATCAGCAGCCATCGCTTGAGCACTTGCATGCCATATTTTTTGCTGAATAAACTTTAGATTTCCACCAATACTGAATCGATCCGATAATTGTTTTGCATATGAAAATGTGACAGCTAAATCCCCTGCTTCAAAAAGTTCACCTGTCCCTTCAGGTTGATCTACTGTACGAACAATATCTTCTGGCACCATTAAACTTGTTACACTTGCTCCAATGACTCCTATCCTAGGAACGTTAAAGGCAAAGGCCATAAAGTTAAAAGTTGTTTCTGCCAACCAAGGACTATTTACAAACATTGTTTGTATACCTTCTAAATGGGCTAATCCAGCCGGATTCCAAAAACTTTGACTAATATCTCCTGTCATGGCAGTAAAGGCGCCTCCCATAGCAGATCCACGTGCATCCACACCAATTTTTAAGAATTGGGCTGATGTTGTACCACGCTTAGTAATTGTTTGTTCATTCTCCAACTGGCTGAATCCAAAGACAGTTATTAAACTGATAAATAAGATTGATTTAATAGATTGTTTTATCATAATATTTTTCCGCTACTTAATGACCGCAAAACGACCGATTTTTTCACCAATTTCTCCTGCATCAACATGGTAAACGTAAACACCAAAGGCAATAGGGAAATTATCATCTGTAGTTAAATCCCAATATTCCTTTCCATCATCCATAGACGAATTATGAGAAATTGTTTTTACTAATTCACCTGTAATCGTATAAACACGTATCATACATTCCATGGGCAAATGATTAAAATACATTCTTCTAGGTCCACGATCTCTTGGATTTTGATGATCTAACTGTTCCAATGAATTAGTTACAACGTATGGATTTGGAACAGCAGCAATATTATCCAAAGATGATGTTGCATTTGCTGAATTTATAGCAGAAGCAACTGTCGTAAATGTATATTCATCTCCTGATGAGAAAGGTCGATTCGTGCTAATATAAAATATATCACCGCCTATTGGCAAAATTGTATCGCCTGAAGTTGGATAGTAGAAATTAAATTCCCAAGATGCGGATTGATTTGATGAATCCTGGAGAATAATAATTCGTTCACCTGGCGTCCATAAACTATCCCTTGTGGCGCTTAATTCTAATAGAATGACCGCCCTTTGTTCAGGCACCATTCCTTCAGTTACTTCCCACAATTGAAAGTTGCATTTAATATGTTGATCACCAGACTTAACACTGGAATCAGCGATATCATCAAACCACCTAACTTCATAATCAGCTGCATATTTTTTAGACTGAATATTGTTAAACGGTTTTACTTCATACGATAATGTATTTGGACTCCCAGCTGACCAACCCATTCGAGTTGTATCCAATTCTAGTGGTTCATCTTGCAAATAAACCTTCATACCATCAAATACTGGATTCGTTTCTTCCATAGCAAAATATTCACTACCTGATACAGGTAAATAATGATAAGATACTTGGTAAACTCCTTCATCTAATAATTGCCCTAAATAAACAGTTGAATCAAGGGTAAATTCTGTTGAATCATCATTATAGGTTGTATCATAAGTGAATGTTGTATCAATAGCTAATACTCTACCTGAAATGGCATCTAATTCATAATCTAAATTCAATTGATATGTTGTATTCCCATCAGAACTTGATAGTTGGAAAGTGGAATCCACAATATTTTCATGTGCTAAACCAATAAAACGACCTTTATCAATAATAAGATCATCTACAATTATATTTAAATCTTCGATAGAAACCCGTGTGGGAGAATCCTCAAAAAAGAGTCTAAATTCATTTCCATCTTCTATCATACGTGGATCTAGTATTTCAATATCAATATCTCCAGTCGCAGTTCCAGCTGTATGCTGAATCCAAGCATCTGACACATGACCCGGTTCATATCCGGCACTTGGTGCTCTAGGCACTACCATCAACGTATTTAAATCCATAATTACTTCATTCGTTTCAGGATTTAATGTGATTGTTTTTGGACATTCAGAAGGAGCAATCATTAAACTATCATCGCCATGGTCATAAGAAACAACGGCATAATAATACGTTTGCCCATTTACAACTTTATTCGAATCAATAAATGAATGAACAATGCCCGTATTATTACCCAAATTGTACGAAACACCACGCCCTGTAAATGGAATATCACTTAAACCGCTATAATCATTATTTAGGTCAAATCGAGCCGGTGCTCCTGTTGCCATTCTATGAGGCTCGAATAAAAACTTAGAACCGTAAGCGTCTGTAATGGTTTGTTGATCTAAAAATGATGGGTCCGTACTGCGATAAATCACATATCCTTCAAAATCTTTTTCAAGACTAATTGGATCAACAGATTGCTCAGCGGCATCATCCCAATATAATGTTACTTTTTCATCACCAGGAACAGCTGTAACTGTTGGCTTATCAGGTGGTTTAGCGAATTGATAATTTTTTTCATATATATCTTGAGATGTAACTGCATTTAAGGTTAAATCTTCATAATCTTGTCCAACAATTAATGCAATTGAGAATCGTCTTGCTTCACCCGCTGGAAGTTCCATAGGTCCGGCGCTATAAATAAAGATATAGTCACCAGCTTGAGTCGCATTTGCAGAATCAAACACGCCTGGCTGTAAATGGTTTTCCCAAATATAATGGTCATTTGCTATTCTATTTTGGCTTGTAAATGGTGGTGATGCAAATCCTGTTAAACCAATCATATCTGATTCATCTAGATCAGTCCATTCAAAATTTGGTTCTCCTGGTAATCTAGGATCAAATGGATCTCCAGCCGTAGGCAATCCATCATTTTCACCTTCATCACCCGTATTGGGTAACCCATCAATTCCAACATCATTTTTTTCTGGATTCCAATCGCCATCATCATCAATGCCATTATCTTGACTTTCATCAATCATGCCATCATTATCATTATCTTCACCATCAAGTGGCTGACCAGGGCTTTCTAAAAATTTATAACCAAAATAACCAGGTGAACGACCAGCTACATCACTTAAACCATCTTCATCCCAACAATAAACCATATTTATATCACGATCAAAAAAGGATAAATCGTCATGCCAGTTACTCCATCCACCTATATGAGGATCACCCCACATCCCAAATGTAACATTGTTTAAATCTTTTTTACTTTTATTTGTCACTTTATAAATTAAAAAAATAATATCTTCTGCTAAAGGGTTCGCCCATTGATAATATCGACTTTCAATTTCGATACCAAGACCGCGACGGGATGAATCGTCGGCCATAGGTGTAACACCATCATTGGTATAATCTGTTCCATTAACAAACGGATAATATTCGAATTCTTTATTGGTTCGATCATCCATAACGTAAAAAACTTCCAAGTCAGAATTCGAAGCGCCCTGTTGTAATGCTCCGGGCCATACATAATCTTTCAGATTACTATTATACCATCCTTCTGGCCAACTGTCTGGTTTACCATCGCCATCTCTATCAAGATCATTTGACGTAGGCAATTTATCACTTTCAGGATCAGCGTATGGTACTGTAAAATCATCATTAAAAGCCAATGGATCCCAACCATAAAATTCGGTCCCATCTGGCGATTTTTCACCGCCTAAAGATGTGAGTGCATCACTAATTACTCTTGCATACCATGTGGTATCACCGTCCTCAACTTTAGAATAGGCATCTGCATGGCTTGCAGAATCGAGTTCAACTTCAGCAGAAATGAATGGGCCAAATTCATAACCATAACCTAAACTTTCCCATGTAATGTCAGTTGTATGATTTCCGGGGCTGGAGATAGAACCAAAATTCCATATTTCAGTCGTAATTTTATTCCCATTCATAATGGCTTTTTGACGTCTTAAAATTTGCGGATCTGTTTCGTCAGCCATTCGTCCTAAATATGTTTTTGTCCAACTATCATAATAATTTTGATAATCATGTTTAGACCAAACTTCTCGAGGATTTCCATTTTCCCAAGGAACAGGTGCTTGGCTTCTTTTCCAAAATTGCCCGTAAGCCAATGTTGACCACAAGACAAGTATTGGGATTAAAATATTTTTTGTTTTTTGTTTATTTTGAAATTTCATATTTGATAGGTCCATATGATTAAAATTCGAGAGTAAATCCAGCTGTCACAGAGCGTGGAGATGTATAATATTGTGGCCGAGTCATATACTCTGACCATGTATGGATACCAGCTTCCCCATAATGTCTTTTTAATTCTTCAGACTCTTGACTTGAGCGATCTCCATATGTGTATCCTGCTCTCCCTGTATCATCAAATACATATCGTTCATTTCTCATGTCCAACAGATTAAATACTTTGACGAATAATCCATAATTCATGCTACCAAGTTTTACAGATTTTTGGAAACGCATATTTAAGTTTTTCAACCATGGTTTTTTATCGCTATTTGGGTCAGGTACATAATTGGCATTCACAATATCTGGTGTATAAGGCCAACCGCTACTTATTTTACCAATAAAACTCATAGTCCAATTTCCAGGGATACCAAACATGACTGTACCGTTCAATATATGTCGCTGGTCCCATGATAATGGTACTATTTTCTTTTCTTCTTCTTCACCTGTCAATGCGTTAAAGAAAAAGGATCCAGATTGCAAACTATTCCCTTCTGCTACTTGATAAGAATAATCAATCCATGCAGCCACTTTTGTAGCACGATCATATCGTTTAGTCAAGCTTGCTGTAATTCCTTTCACAGATCCATAATCTTTGTTTTGATAAATACTATAATCTGCCGGACCATATTTAGGGGATTCATAATGGATAGATTGTAGAGCCAGTAAATCTCTGATGTCTTTATAAAAAATACTCATATCAATTGCTAGAAATCTATTTAATTCTTGTTGTAAACCAAATTCATATAGAACAGTTTTTTCTGGCTTTAGATTACCAAACCCAATACTGGGAGATAATCCAGCGCCAAATATACTCGTTTTATAAAGACGTCTAAGTGTTGGCATTTGATAAAAATGCCCATAAGAAAAATGGAGGATACCTTCATCCGTAATAGGAAATGCGATTCCCAATCTTGGGGAAACCATCTTTTTCTGTTCTGCCGTTTCCTTTTCACCTTCCGGGTCCAGCAAATTTGCAATATAATCTGTTTTTGGATCAAATTGGTCATAACGTACACCAGCGTTTACAATTACATTATCATATTCAATTTTATCTTGAATATATCCTGATGCAATTAAAGCTTGGCTGTTATAGAAATTATGATATGGTGTTTTGTTTTCTTCTAAAACGGTTGGTTCATCATAATTATCATCAAACAAAACAGTATAATTTCGTTCTATTAGATTATCAATACGAGCACTTACACCAGTTTTAATTTCATGGTGTGTCGTTAATTGGCTTGTAAAATCAATCTTTCCACCCTGAGATATTGATTCCCTATAACTATGTCCCATTTGAGTTCCACCAAATACAAATGTAGCGGAACTTGGTTCTGTATCAATCCAGTCAGTTGAAACATATTCAGCATCAGATGGATCTTCAAATGTATATTGCTTAAAATCAGTGGTACTTTGAAAAAAGTTCGCTTCATAAAAACTTTTTTCATTGAGAGCATGATTAATTTTGATGGAATAATTATAGTTTTCATTCATATAATTATACGTTCCATCTGGATTATATTTATATGAATGTACATACGACTTCCACTCACCTTGTGAGATAAGAGCTTGTGTAGATATTTTAAAACGTGGACTTACTTTTAAAGTTAATTTTGCTAACCCATTGAAATTTGATCTTGGATTCATGGGGACATAACTACTATCACCGCTCATTTCGACATACCAGTTACCAGATGCGGGGAAATAAGCAAAATCATCAGGTAAATGTTCCCTTACTCCAAACAAATATCCTTCGTTATTAGATGATTTTCCACTAATGTTAAATGTAAGCTTTTTCCCTAATCCCGGAACTGGACCAGATAAAGTTCCTTCCACAACTCGATTTGCTGACATATTTATATCATCAATATTGGTATATATATCAGTATCATTTGACATATAATCTCCAGAATAATAAGAGACACTTCCTTCGTACTTTTGTCCACCTTCTTTAATTTGAATGTTTACAATCCCACTCATGGCATTCCCATATTCTGCATTAAAAGCACCACTCACCACCTTCATTTCTTCTAATGCTTGGTTTGATACATTAATTGCGAGTGAATTTGTGAAGAATGGATTTGAGACAGAAACGCCATCAATATAATAGCCAATTTCATTAGACCTCCCACCTCGAATATGAAGTTCTCCCCCTGCACCTTGATTAACACCCGCTTGTGTAGCGAGGACTCCAAGAAATGACTCTACAGGTAAATCTTTTATTTCATCTGCTGTTCTAACTGTTTGGGAAGCTGTTAAATCTTTTTGGACCATAGAGCGCTCGGCTAATACAACCACTTCTTCCCCTTCGATCACTTCTTGAGTAAGAGCTAAATTTTGTCGTGTAGTTTGGTCTGTACTAACACGAATACCTTGAATTTTATATGTGGCATATCCAATATAAGAAATTTGTAATGTATATAAACCGGGAGGAATATTTAAAATGGTGAAATCACCATTCATATCCGTGGCACTTCCTAGGCCAGTTTCATTAATAAATACGTTTACACCAGGTAACGGTTCGCCGGTATCTTTACTCGTAACAACACCTGCTACTTTTCCGGTCCCTGCCAGCATCATAGATGATAGAGTTATAATGAAAATAATGTTTTGAAATGTTTTTCTTTGAATCATCAACAGCTCCGAAGGAATATCAATAAGGAATATTTTGCAAAATGCCCCACCCGATTGGATGGGGCATTTTGTCTATTTTATATGCTTAAAAAACACATTGTAACTTATTTTGCTACAATATAAATATTATTTTATTTAAGCAACATCATGCGGTTAGTCTTTTTGAAGTTACCCCATTCAAGTGAATAGATATAAACACCACTAGCCACTTTATGACCAGCATTATTCATACCATTCCATTGAACAGCGTGTCTTCCCGCATTTTTTAGTTCATTTGTAACCAGCGTCCGAACAACTTGACCCATAAGATTATACACCTTAACAGTCACATTTTTATCAAGCGGAAGCTGATATTCAATGGTTGTTGTTGGGTTAAATGGGTTCGGGTAGTTAGCAAATAACTTGTAATCATCTGGTGTGATGAAAGTCAAATTATCTGAACTTGCTTGTCCATCAGCATATTCAAGAAGTAAACCACCCCAGTTACGATCATTAGCAACTGCAGTTACAGTTGTGTCCCAAGCGGATCCATCATGGGTATATGTTGTGGTATAAATACTATCAACACTTCCTTGGAAACTGACAAAAACTTCATAATTACCATCGTTATCAAAATCGATTCCATTGCCATGCCATTCTGCTTGAACTTTAGAAGCAAAAGCACCTGTATGACTATATGATGTATTTACAACACCACCAGAATCAACAACAGTAATATTAGTTAATAAGTCATTTTCACCAGCATAAACAAGACTCGTTTCATATCCATCTACGTCATTAGGGTCATTCCCTACAAATTCAGTACTTGTGACTGTTCGAGGGAAACCGCTTCCAACAAAGATATTTGGGGAGCCATTTTGATCTACATCAAATGCACTGGCATAAAATGCACCAACACCAGGTGCAACCATATTCACATGATCAGCATTGATTGAAAGCACATCATCGCCTGGGGCATAATCAACTACCCAAAGGTCTCCTGTATAATAATTCGGGAAATAGCATTCATCATTACCATCACCGTCAATATCAACTGTTGTACCACCAAAGAGTGAAACATGATCACTTGGATATGAAGCTTGGAAGTAACTATTCTCTGCGCCTACTTCGGCTGTTGCATAACTATCAGCTCCTGTAACATCTATGTTATAAAAGTTGAAGTAATTCCAAGTATGGTTTACGATTTCTAATGTTCCATCACCATCTAAATCAGCAGGAAGAGATTGGTAAGGAGATCCACCACCAAAGTCACCTTTATTCACGAAGAATTCAGATGTCCAGGTTTCGAAACCGGCGCCACCAGCATTATGTTCAATATCACCATTAACAGATGTAATGAGAGTACCACGTGTACCGCCACGACGAATTGATGTAACCAATTCTTGGCTACCGTCACCGTCTACATCCATGATCGTTGTTCTTTCATGATCGCCACGGAAGTCTGCGCCGCTACCATCACAACAGGTATCAATCTCAACAGAATTAATGGATGAATAGGTTGTTCCATAATTATCACTGCCAACAACTCCATCCCATTCAAAGAACCACCAACCTTCAGCACCTGTTGATGCTAATGGGAAAGCAATTTCTTCTTTTCCATCGCCATCCATATCGCCAACACCAACTGTTCTTGGGTTGTATCCATAGTGACTTGCAGTATCTTCTGGAGAAGCCCACACTGCTTCAAAAACACCATTAGTGTATTCGAAAACAATGGCGCGATGACCAGAATAATTTGTCATAATAACTTCTTCAGCACCATCTTGGTCCATGTCCATACCAGCAATAGCTGTACGGACACTTGAGTTAAACAATGAATCAAAATCTGCACCTTGAATGTCTGCATCATAATCCCAGCCATCAGCAACATCATTACTGTCGTCAGATGGGCTATACTCTAATACTATGATTGCTGGCTGTCCTGGTTCAGAAGCTTTGATATTCGTTAAAACAACTTCTTTAAAACCATCACCATCTAAATCATAGTCAGATGCACTTAATGGATAATAACGATCTGTTGGTTCACCTTCACTTGAGAAAATCACATCCCAAGAGTAGTTAGATGAATCAGCAGGGTCACCGACTCCATTATATTCAATACGGGTAATTGTTTCTTCGTACCCATTTGCACTAAATATATCAGCATTACCATCATTATCAATATCGTTCATGCTTGAACCACGGTTACGTCCTGAGAAAGCACCCACTTCTGAGAAATCATCAACAGATAATAATGATACATCATCTACATCTTCTAAGAAATAAAGTTTACCATTTGTCATAGGAAACCATGCTTCTAACGCACCATCATTATCAGCATCATCGAAAGCAAATCCGTCACGACGAAATGATCCAGGATCATTGTCAGGGAATATGCCATTTAAATCAGCTTGAAGTGTATAAGAATTTGCAAAACCAGAATCTGCTTCAAAAATAGCCATGGAAAAGTTATCCCATGTATTTGCCCAGATTTCTAATTGGCCATCACCATCAAAGTCAACAACATCAACGTTATAGACACCACCTCCACCTAGATTCTCTGCATCAAATAATTCATTTGAAAAAGATGCAAATTCATCAAAAGTTTCTGTAGCAAGCTGGTCAACAGATAAGGTTCGAGCGCCACGATCAACAGTAACTAATTCTTTAACACCGTCACCATCTACGTCAGCAATTGCATATCCAGCTGGACGGAAGTTAGCTTCAAAAGTTACACCGTACTGAAATAGCATGGTTTGTGTTGCTGGAAATGTTCCATCAGCATTTTGTTCAAATATATAGGTTCCCCATGTATTATCGTTGCCACCAGCTGAAGGCGGTTGTCCAAAATAAATTTCAAATAACCCATCACTATCAATATCTCCGTAGTTCATGCCAGGTAATGAATTACCAGGTTCTGGAGTAACAAAATGCCAAACATATTCATAGGAATCATTTCCATTATTTTCGTAAAGGTAAATACCTACTTTCCCTGGGTCTGGACCACCGGGCGCTAATGTTTCATCCATGGAAAATAAAATTTCACGACGACCATCGCCATCAAAATCCATTCCAGCCTGAACACTTTGTGCGCCAAATCCAGCAAACGGAAAAATGTCTGCATGATCATTTGGGTCTAAAGACCAAGATGTTGTGAAGCCATTCGAAGCTTGAGCAAATACAGTAGTTGGCATAATACCTAGAACCAGCACTGCACTTAACGTAGCAACAAAGCATCTTTTTGCGATTTTATCCATATATAATCTCCTTTATTTGGTTAGTTAGGATAGTTAGAAAAAAACTAAAACGGCAAGTGGACCCAAGATTCAGAGACTAATCCAAAAGGTGGGAACCAATGATAGTCATAATTATTAATAACAATCAAGTTGATTGTAATATTTTTTCAAAGTTCCTTTATAGTTCTTATTTTTCTATTCTTTCATCTTGAAAGAGAAACAAATAATTTTATGTTTGTTCGAAAAAGAAACTAACTAATAATTACTTATTTCTGCAAGCACTGATTTCTCTTACATATGAGTTTTATTTTATTTTTTTCTTTTAATTAACATAAAAGGATTGAGAAAATTACATCATGAAATTTCGATCTTTTTATTACTTTTCTATTAAAGTTGCTATCATCTTCAAAAGTTTTACCATGATAGTATTTGGTGAAACAACACTCCAAATATCTGAAGCAACTTCTTTAGAACCGAATACCTTTTTTATCTGTGAATTGAATCATTCACCCCTTTCCTACAACCGTTATAATATTTTTCATGGGAAACATGCAATTTTAGATTCTCTTAACGGCAAGATGACTTATGTAGCTCTATCTGATAAACAGGATAAATCTCTTTTTATTTCAAACATCCAACCATCCATCAAAAACACATATGCCAATATAGATTATGGGTTTCTTAGTCTAGATGGCCAATACAATAAAATACTATCTCTTATTAGTCCCTATGATCGGTCAGTTCCAAAAATTGTTATGATGAACGAAAAATTCATGCTATTGCAACCGGAGAATCAAACTTTCTCCGTATACGATTTTAATGGTAGTAAGCTAATTAAATCATCCTTATCAGATAACTCAAGTTGGAGTCATGAACAAACGATTATGCATTTTGAATGGAATAAGTCTCAATACTTAATCGGTATGGTTGGCTCTGAGTACCATAACCGAGAGTCAAATACTAAGTTGTATAAATTGAACTCTAATTATCACCCCATTGATCTTTTTTCTTTACCCATATCACTCCCTATACATAATTCTATTTCTGAAGAAGGTATTTGCGCGATTATTGGCATTAATAAAACTTCAAGTTCCAGCCCTGTTAAATTAATATTATCAATATTGGATCTTAAAAACCTCGGTGAACATAACACACTAATTATTCCAGAAAACCCGAAACATATAATTTGGAATCAAGAAAATTTGTTATTAATAAATAGAAAGAATATTACAAGTGTTCAAACCATTAATCAGGAACTTAAACACCAAAATTACGATAATCCTTTTACGCCCATTCAATCCATTATAATAAATCAATCCATTTTTATTCTTGGGTGTGATTCCATTGATATTTCAGTTAAAGGCCCAAATTACATTAATTCAGTTTTACTAGAATATGATGGCAGCCATTTTATTCGCCATTCTATTGAAAAGGGAATATTTGATACTATAGCACTAGTTCCTAGCCAAAATAAAAATGACTTTTATATACAAAGTGGGCTATATGTTAGGACAATATCTATTAAGGATTCAAATGATAAATAAGAATTGGTTCTTGGGACTTTTACATTCTTCTATTCTTTTAGGTCAAACATATAATTGGCCATGTCAACCATTCAATCAACAACACAATATTAATGCAACCTTTTGCGAATGCCGTTCAGGGTCATCAGGAGATATTGACCATTTTCATGACGCTGTAGACATTCATCTTTCTGAAGGGGGGGCAGTCTATTCCGTTATAGATGGCACGGTTGAAAGTATTGGGACTGAAACAAATTATGGAATTAATGCTTGGATTCGAATTGGACGATATGCCTATGTACATGTGGATGCAAATCCGAATTTAAATGTGGGTGATCAAGTTGTTGCTTTTGAAACCATTATAGGCTGGACAAATGCCTGGAATCATATTCATTTTAAGGATGGGTGGCCAGGGTCAGAAATAAATGCCATTCGAACAACTGGCGGATTATCACCTTTAGTTGATGAATTCACACCAACAGTTCATGATATTCATTTTTATATTGATGGAACTCAAACAGAATTTCAGAATAATCGCATTTATGGAAATGTAGATATTGTTTGTAAAGCAACAGACCATACGGATGATGGCCCCATTGGTGATAATAATGGAATTTATAAAATTGGGTATGAAGTATTTGATTCCACAGAGACAACTGTTTTTGGCCCATCTTATCCATTTTGGTTTTCCTATAAGCCGTCTAATAGTTATATCCATAATGTGTATGCATATGGTTCTAGCACAAGTACATATCGATACACCATCTCAAATAATATATCATCCAATAATTCTTTAAATGTGAGTAATTGGCCCTTAGGTAATTATCTCATTCGTGTCGTTACTTTTGATCATTATATGCAAACAGATACATTGGAACAATGGGTTGAAGTAGTTGGCCCTGACGAAATAGCACCTGCACCACCACAGCTATTGTCAATTCAATCAAATGGAAATGGATTTACATTAAAATGGACACAAAATTCAGAAAATGATTTAGCAGGTTATAGATTATACTTTAGCTATGATGGGGAGAATTGGAATAACAACCATGATGAATCTCTATTGACACATAATATGACTGAATTTATTGCACCATCTTTTTCAAATAGTTTGGCTTTTTTCAGACTTACAGCTATCGATAATGCTCCTTTTCCAAATGAAAGTGAACCTTCGGACATTTTTGTATTCAGAAAAGATCAACAAGAAAAAAGTCTAATATTTATTGATGCATACAATATCCAAGAGACCCCATCTCCCCATCCTTACTTGCAAAATGCTGGACTATTATCAATCAATTTAAATATTGGGATTCAATCCTTCCATCAATCATTTTTTTCTTTAGATACATCAATGACCCTTTCCAACAATGATATTCCAATTGTTTTTACTGGCCATTTGTATCAATCTATTGATTCAATATTAATTTCTTCCCTATACAATCAATCCTTTTGGATTACTGGAGCTCGATCTTTAGAAGCATTTAACCAAACTGTTCCTGGCCAACAGTTTTTAGATTCGCTGGGTTTTAGTTATGGATGGGTTGATGATTCTTTAGAAACTGTTGTTGGTATTGGAAACCCATTTACAAATGAAATATATTCAATCCAAAATGATAATATTAATTTGGATAGTGTAAATAGTTTCAATTGGTTACTAGACGATTATAATTTCTTCCCTAATCTGGCTGTAAATGCAAATACTGTTGGTGTATCATCTCAAACAAATCTTTATTTATGGACAACTATTCCATTGGAGCTTATTTCTCCAGAATCAAAAAGTGATTATTATACACGCCCTATTTCTTTTCTATTGGGGGATGAAGTAAATATCTCAAATGATGTTAACCTAATTCCGAAATCTTTATCTATTTCCTTTTATCCAAATCCATTTAATGCTGAAGGTGTTATAGAAATAAATGGGCAATCATCCTCCTATTCTGTGCACATATATAATATGTTAGGTCAAATTGTATTTGAGACAACTTTCCATTCTAAAATGGATGGTATTCAAAAGATGACACTTCCCATGCATCAGTTGAAAGGATTATCTTCTGGTATATTTTTTCTTCATGTTGCAAATCAAATGGGGCAGATTGCTACACAAAAAGTTATCTATCTAAAATGAAAACTATTTCCAACCTATTATTTTTATTCATAGGGTTTTCCTGTGCACCATCCACAATATTATTCGACAATCCTGGCATACCAGTATTAAAAAAAGAAATTAATACTCTTATTGCAAAATCTAATCTTGATGTCAATATGAGTATTAAAATGTCATCGCTCAATTCAGGGAAAACATTATATGCCTTAAATAGTCATAATAGACTTATGCCTGCCAGCAATAATAAATTATATACCAGTGCAGCTGCTTTAGCCCAATTAGGATCTGATTATACATTTGAAACATCTGTTTTCCAGGAAAATAATAACCTTTATCTTGTTGGTGGCGGTGACCCAGATTTTTCTTTAGACCAATTGGATTCCCTTGCTCAAACCATTTCAATTGCTATTAAATTTGTAGATACACTTTTTGTGGATGAAAGCTTAATGGATACAATCCATTATGGGAATGGGTGGATGTGGGATGAAGGCCCCTGGTGGTATTCAGCTCCAATAAGCGCGCTCTCATTAAATGATAATTGTATAGATTTTTATATCCGTCCTGGGAAATTAGGTGATCCAGTATCGATTCATACATCCCCTTCCACAAATTATATTCAAATAGACAATCAATCTATCACTGTTAATGATACGGTTGATTTTCAAAAATTTAAAATAGATCGAAATTGGATTGGGATGACGAATAATTTTAGCATCACTGGAGAAAAATTAGTCAACGCATCACCTGATACTCTTATAAGAAATATTGTAAACCCACCCTTATTCGCTGGTATAGTCTTTAAAGAGATGTTAGAACAAAATGGAGTGCATATAAATAGTGTTGATGTTGGTATTTGCTCTAGTTCAGGTCTTAAACTTGCTTCCCACATATCAGATTCTTTATACCACTCTACCAAAAACCTAATGAATGAAAGTGATAATTTGATTGCAGAATTGTTTGTAAAAACGATGGGGATTTCAGAATATAATATTGGAAATTGGAATGACGGAATTAACGTTATTAAATCATTTTTAGCTGATTCAGCCAATATTGATACAACCACTATTCGTATGGCAGATGGTTCCGGTGTATCTCGATATAATCTGACCAGTGCAGACCATTTTATACAACTATTATCGTATATGTATACAAGTCAATTCAAAGATGATTTTTTAGCTGTTTTGCCAGATGGAGAGTCAAATGGAACACTCGAAAATCGTTTTACACTAAATGGGGTACGGGTTAAGGCGAAAACAGGCCATTTGTCCGGTGTAAGTTGTTTATCAGGATATGCCTTTTCTCCCCAATATGGACCTGTAGCCTTTTCTATTTTGATGAATGGGTATATTGGTTCATCTAGAGAATATCGCCAACTCCAAGATCAAATTATAGGGCTATTGATTCATGATTAAACCACCTGCTCTAAAACCGAATGCCACCATTGGCATTTTGAGTCCATCTTCATGGATGAGTGAGTCTGATCTCAAAAAGGCTGTATCAGTTTTTGAAAATAAAGGCTATAATCTTGTTTTAGGTGAAAGTATTTTTTTAATGGATAATACATATGCAGGTACACCCGAACAAAGAGCCAACGATATTAATGGTATGTTTGCTAATCCCGATATTCATATTATTATTTGTGCCCGTGGTGGTTATGGAGCCAACCGCGTTTTACCGTTACTTGACTATGATTTAATAAAGGCAAACCCAAAAATATTTATGGGATATAGTGATATTACTGCATTACTCATATCTATCACTCAAAAAACAGATCTTATTACATTCCATGGACCAATGCTCACCACATTTAAAAATGGAATGGTGGATTATAATTTCAATTTGATGGAAAAAACATTATCAGGTGATAAAAATATTGTGATTCAACCACCAACTGACCTACCCATGAAAGTATTGAAATCCGGGAATGCATCCGGTCCATTATTGGGTGGAAATTTATGTTTATTAGTTAATCGTTTAGGGTCGAAGGATCAACTTCAAACGGATGGAGCTATTTTATTTTTAGAAGATATTGGAGAATATTTTTATGCTTTTGATCGCATGTTGGTTCATGCAAAAGAAGCAGGCATGTTTGAAAATATTAAAGGGCTGATTATTGGACAATTGGTTGACATGAAAGATCAGGATACGCCATTTGGAAAAACAACAGATGAAATTGTTATGGATGTGTGTGGCAATTTTGATATTCCTATCATATCAAATTTCCCTTGTGGACATGGAACGTATCAAACGACAATGCCAATCTCTGCACATGTTGAGCTAAATGCATCAATCCATTCTCCCGCATTTACAATTTTAGAATCTCCCGTAACATAAGGATTATTTATGCTGAATTATATTTGGTTTGGAATGATGTTTATTGGTGTTATAGTCGGCTCATTGACCGGCAATATTGATGCTGTAACAGCTGCGGCCATTGATATGGCCAAAGTGGCTGTAAATCTAGCCATTGGACTTATTGGCATTATGGCACTTTGGTTAGGTGTTATGAAAATCGCTGAAGAGTCAGGTCTGATTCGAGTCATTGCGAAAGGATTACGCCCCATGACTATTCGGTTATTTCCTGACGTTCCGCCAGATCATCCTGCAATTGGGTCGATTGTATTGAATATGTCCGCAAATATTTTAGGATTAGGAAATGCCGCGACACCTCTTGGGCTTAAAGCAATGGAAGAGTTACAAGAATTAAACCCAAACAAAGAAACGGCTACAAATGCTATGGCCATGTTTTTGGCATTAAATACATCCAGTGTTCAACTAATTCTTCCAGCGACAGTGGTCGCTCTGATGGGATCTTTATCCAGTCAAATTTTTATTACAACTATTGTAGCAACAGGTATGTCCACTATTGCGGCAATTATCGCCGTTAAATTTTTAGAGAAAAGAAAACGATTTGCCCTTATTGAAGGGAATAATTCATGATTGATTCCTTTGTCCTCGGCGTAAATGAATTTTCTAAATATATAATCCCATTTTTATTGGTAGGAATCCCATTTTATGGTTTAGTATTTAAAAAAATTAAAGTATATGAATCATTTGTTGAAGGAGCCAAAGATGGTTTTACAATTGCCGTTAGAATTATTCCATATTTAGTTGCTATTCTTGTCGCCATTGGCATGTTTCGTGCTTCAGGTGCTTTAGATTTATTACTCAATTTCTTATCTCCTGTTTTATCAATGATTGGATTTCCACCAGAGAATCTACCCTTGGCACTGATGCGTCCATTATCCGGTAGCGGTTCCCTTGGATTATTAACGGATCTGATTAATGTTCATGGGCCCGATTCCTTGATTGCTAAAATTGGTGCGACTATGTTTGGTTCAACAGAAACGACATTTTATGTATTAGCGGTTTATTTTGGATCTGTCGGTGTTCGAAAAACTCGCCATGCATTAGCCGCCGGATTATTTGCTGATTTAGTGGGTGTCCTTAGTGCTGTTTACATTTGCCAATTCTTTTTTGGCTAATAAGTGAAACAAATGAAAAGTGCTTATTCTGTTTTCATTATCATACTATTAAGTGGTTGTAACACTACCCAAACAGTTATATCTAAAGAAACTATCGTAAAACATGATTTAGTCAACATTCAAGAAATAGACCCCACTCTTTTAGTTGATCTTAAATATTCCACTAATGACAATTTCATGGAAATGGATGTGTATGGCAATTTAGAAATATGCTATATGAGAAGGCTACCAGCTGAAATGCTTTTAAAAGCACATAATATTTTAAAAGAAAAATATCCAAAACTTCGATTATTAATATTTGATGGGCTTCGCCCCCGATCCATTCAATGGATATTATGGAATACGCTAACCGATGTCCCTGAATCGGAGCGGTCACAATTTGTGGCTAATCCTAAATCAGGTTCAATTCATAATTTTGGTGCAGCCGTTGATTTAACAGTAGCTACACATGATGGGAAACCCATAGATATGGGAACACATTATGACTATTTTGGAGAGTTAGCTTTCCCTCGGTTAGAAGATTCATTATTAGTTGTAGGAGCTTTAACTCAAGATCAAGTATCTAACAGACATATTTTAAGAACTGTAATGACTCAAGCAGGGTTTAGTCCAATTACTACAGAATGGTGGCATTTCGATGCATTTCCATATAAAGTGACAAAACAGAAATTTTCCATTATCGAATAAGTATGAAATATATATTCCTATTATTAATTAGTGTTTCGTCTTTAGTATTTTCTCATAATAAGCCCCAACGACTTATACCGGGTGATACAATACTATTTGTAGCTCCATCAGGATATTTAAAACATGACCGTATGGATCTTGCAAAAAAAAGATTAGAAGATCGAGGATATGTTACATTGCAAGCTAATGATATTTTTCGTCAACATGGTTATTTAGGCGGGACAGATGAAAGACGCGTACAGGAATTTATGGCTGGATGGAAAGACCCAAAAATTAAAGCTATTTTTCCAGGTACAGGTGGATATGGTACTACACGAATATTAGACCAATTGGATTATGATATTATTAAAAATAATCCAAAAATATTGATTGGATTCAGCGATATAACTGGTTTGCATTTAGCGATTAACAAAATGACAGATATGGTAACTTTTCATACACCGAGTCCCATGTATGGTTTAGGAAGTAAAGGTAACCTACCCCCTATTTCTGATCAATATTTTTGGCAAGCTATTGAAAATGAAAACCCAAACGGATATATTATAGATCCATCCAAATTCAAATTGAGTGAATCAATGATTACTTTCCACGGTGGAAAAGGGAAAGGTGAACTCATTGGTGGGAATTTATCTCTAATCAATACACTCATGGGTACTCCATACGAAATTGATACGGATGGGAAAATATTATTTATGGAAGATGTAGGCGAGGCACCTTACCGTATTGATCGATATTTATCTCAACTTAAATTAGCTGGAAAATTTGATCATGTTACAGGAATAATTCTTGGGAAATTTACTCGCAGAGCAACAGAACCACCTGATGATGAAAATAGTTTTACCATGATAGAAGTTTTTGAACACTATTTCTCAAACCTAGGTATTCCTGTTTTAGCAAATTTCCCTATTGGCCATTATAAATATAATATTACATTCCCTATTGGTGTTATGGTAGAGTTAGATGCTGATAAACAAACACTTCAAATTATGGAAAATTCCACGCGAAAGTAAAAATATATGCAAGGAACATCAACTGAATATAAAAAAGACTTAGGCTTAAAAGAATCTGTGGCCATCGTAATTAGTCGAATCATTGGGTCTGGTATTTTTAGAACGCCCGCTCCAATTATGGCATTAGTTGGGTGTACTTCACTCTTTGGACTTGTTTGGGTCATCGGTGGGATAATCACTATTTTTGGAGCTGTTATTTATGCTGAACTTTCGGCTATGTTACCTAAATCAGGTGGCCCCTATGTATTTCTAAAAGAAGCCTACGGGCCTTATATTGCCTTCATTCGTGGTTGGGCTATGTTTTTTGTATCTGAGACAGCTTCTATTGTAGCTGTTGCATTGGTATTCACAGAATATCTAAATGCTATTTGGGAATTAACTGCAGGAACTCCATTTAATCTACCAATTACATTTATTATTTCTCTTTTAACTATATGGACATTAACTGGAATAAATATGTTCGGTGTAAGCTTGAGTGGGAAGTTTCAGGTCTTTTTTAGTATGGTAAAAGTAGGTGCATTAGGAGCCATCATAGGAATGACATTAACGTCCTTTTCAACAGGAAATATTCAAAATTTTATAAATCCATTATGGCCTGAATCCTTTGGGTGGGAAACAATATTGGCTGTTGGCGCAGCCTTGCGATATTCATTTTTTGCATTTAGTGGATGGGAAGGCGCAACCTATATGGCTGAAGAAGTGAAGGAGCCACAAAAGACTCTTCCCCTATCACTCTTCATCGGAATCGGCGGTGTAATGCTTCTTTATATTGGTACAAATTTAGGTTATTTATTTCAATTGGATGTTCAAGCCATTACAGAAAATAAATGGGTTGCCACTGCTGCAATGCAAGTTGTTCTAGGGGCAACAGGTGGTATTCTTATTTCTGTCGCAGTAGCTATTAATGCATTTGGAAACATTAGCACACAAATTTTATGTAAAAGCCGCACATGGCATGCAATGGCAAGAGATGGATTATTTTTTGATAAATTCAAAGAGTTACATCCTGTTTTTCAAACACCTAATAATGCATTAATTGGACAAGGAATTTGGGCGACTGTATTACTCGTCTTTTCTTTAACTGCCACCTATTTACAGTCTGGGTCCAGTGGGTCAAATGCCTATGAAATCATGATTGATTTCTTTTCTGCAACAAGCACTATTTTTAATCTACTTACCTTCTATGCAATATATATTTTGAGAAAAAAATGGCCAACAAAAGAACGGCCCTATAAGGCGTTATTATATCCTTGGAGTATGATTGTAGTTCTCATTTTATATTCTGCATTTTTTATTATTACTTTAATTACTGCTTTTATTCCGTCCATGATAGGAATTGCATTAACTTTAAGTGGATCATTCTATTATATGAAAAAAATAAAATAATGAATTATCAACCATTAAAATGAAATTTTTTACTCCCATCATAGTATATATACTTTTGGGATTGTCATTGACATCCTGCGATAATAGAACATTTGAATTAAATCAAATAGCCGTTGATTCAACTAAAATTGATTCTCTCATGGCACCCTATAATGATGGGTTTGTTCCTGGCGCATCATTATTAATAGTCCAAAATGGTACCATATTATATGCAAAAGGATATGGGTTAGCTAAATTAGATAATCCTGCTTTAGTTGTACCAGAAACAAATTTTAGACTCGCATCTATTTCTAAACAATTTACTGCTGCTTGTATTATGTTATTGAAATCAGATGGTTACCTTAATTACGACCAAGTTTTAACTAATTTTTTCCCCGATTTCCCAGATTATGGCCAATATATTACCATCCGACATTTACTCCATCATACATCAGGACTTAAAGATTATTTTTCTCTCATTCCAGATAACGTATCAGAACAAGTCCATGACAATGACGTTTTGCAACTGATGATGGAACAAACAGGTACCTATTTCACACCTGGAACCCAATACCAATATAGTAATTCTGGCTATGCAATTCTCGCCATGATTGTTGAAGCTGTCTCCGGTCAATCATATGCGAATTTTATTTATGAATATATTTTTTCACCACTAGGAATGGATGAAACTATTGCATTTGAAGACGGAATATCAATCATCCATAATCGTGCTTATGGTTATAATATTTTAGGCGAAGAATTTGTACTTGGAGACCAAAGTATTACCAGTGCAGTGTTAGGTGATGGCGGGATATATTCATCTATTAATGACATGTTCAAATGGGACCAAGTTTTATACACGAATATATTATTACATCAAAATGATATATTAGAAGCAATGACATCTGGGACATTGACTAATGGCAATAAAACGGGTTATGGATTTGGTTGGGTTATTGATGAATATAGAAATCGACATCGAGTTGGACATACAGGAAGTACACAAGGGTTTCGAAATGTTTACCACCGATATCCAGAAGAATCTTTAAGTATTGTCATTTTAACCAATCGCAATTTTGGTATCCCTAAACTCATTGCCAATGAAGTTGCTGATATTCTTTTTAATGCCAAAACATTATGACTAAATATTTAATTATCCTTTCGTTCGTTGGTCAACTCTCTTACGGGCAAACATATTCTAAATGTGGCATTATCCCCGAAAATGAAAATTCAGTTTTACGAAATATCACTAATTGGGGTTATGGATATAGTGATTTATTAAATGATTTAAATAATTGGGATAATGTTTCATTTGTATCTGTTGATTCAATAGGAGCATCTGTGCAAAATAGGGCTCTCTGGGAATTAACTATATCAAATCATCTTGAGTCTACTACCCTTCCGAGGATTTACATCCATGCAAGAACTCACCCAGGCGAAGAAGAATCTTTTTGGGTTACCAATGAAATTATAAATATTTTGCTATCGGATGATCCATATGCAAATTTTATACGAAATAATACGATTTTTCATATTATACCCATGTATAATCCGGATGGGGTTGAGTTAGGGTATGCGAGAGAAAATGCTCATGGGATTGATATTGAAAGTGGATGGGATGACAACCCACTGGAGCCGGAAGTGGCTGTTTTAAAGAACCGTTTTATAGAATTAATGGATACATCCAATCCTATTGAAGTTGCCTTAAATATGCATTCAGCCTATGCCTGTTACCGATACTTTGTGTATCATGATTCATACGGTACATCCCCTTTATATGCCCAATTAGAACAAAATTATATTACAGGCATTCAAGATTATTTTTTAAATGGGATTGAGCCATGGACACATTATGTAAGTTGGACGAATGGGACACCGGATCAATATCCCGAAAGTTGGTGGTGGATGACTCAAGGTGAGAATGTAATGGCACTCACTTATGAGGATATGAATGCTTGCGATAATACGGGACTTTATGATTCAACGGCCAATGCCATTGTACGAGGAACAATGGGTTATTTGGGCTTAGAATATTCAGGTACAAATTCTGATTATATAGTTTCTCCAACTAGTTTTGAATTAAAACAAAATTATCCAAATCCATTTAATTCAATTACAACTATTCGATTCACCATAATAAGAAATAACCAAATTCCAGTATCCATCCTTATTTATAATTCTTCTGGTATGCATGTTGATACGATAATCAAACAACCATTAACACCAGGAGACTATGAACTGAGCTGGGATGCTTCATCTCAAGTAAGTGGTGTATATTTTATTCAGTTAAGAATTGGCGACAATGCTCAAACTAGCAAAATGGTATATTTAAAATAAATGAGTTATCTAAGGTTGGTCCAAATCCCTCAAATTTATTTTTAATATATAGGGCTATCCATTCACTACCATTTTTATATTTTGTCAATTATTGGTCTTTTATTTGATCGATATCAAATTATTTAATTTGGCCTTCCATTGATTTTTCTAATACTTGTGCTTCTTGAATAAAATCATCGGCAGACATATCTTTTAAATAAACTAATCCATGGGTTGCTCGTAATCGTGGATGTTCATTTTGATACCAGTAATCTCTCCCCATCACTAATTCCATTTCTTGATGTTGATCCACCCATATTTTTTGCGTTAAATCACAAAAAGGCCCATCTAATTCATAACTTGGGAAAGAAGCATCTTTTTGACTCAAATAACAATTCATAAATGTATCTCTCAACATAGCCATGGAGTTGATCGAAACAGGTACAATCATATCAGCTTCTGAAGGGTCAAAACGAAACCAAACATTTCTATATCCCCAAACATGAACTTGAGATAAATCTTTTTCTTCTCCCCACATACGTAGAGCATCCGCTATTGCTTGTAATACCTTATAATGGGTGTCAGGTCCACTTCCCTCGGGATCTAATGCAAGTGTAATCACATCCGGATTTCTATCCCTCAGTAATTGTAAAATAGGTTTTACATCTCTCTCATGTTCTGGTGCTTCTGTAAAAGTATCACCTTGGTAAAACCCCAATCTTAGGTGGTGTACATCTTTTACTTGTACGCCATAGTGTGCCCACACCAGTTCTTCTTCAAATTCGCGAATCATTCCCTTTAATTTTTGAATATTTGGCTTATTTTTTTGGCCATCATAACATTGACGTAAATCTTGCAAAATGGAATGAATTTGATCTTCTAATTCTTGAATGGATTTTAGTCTATAAATATTAACCAATGCTCGAACAATTCGGTGGCTCAATCCACGTTTTTGACCTTCTATATTTTGCGATGCAATCCGGTCCAAATAATGATAAATATCTTTATCCTGTTTCAAGGTATATCCTGACTCAAAAAAGTCCGCATACATTGTCATTTGAATTTTACCATTGGATAATAATTCCTGAGTTTTTTCAAGGACAGAAATCACATACGGATTTGTGACAGATGTAAACCCTGACGTCATATTTGCAAAACAATGTTTATTATTCGGAGAACGAACTAAATGAATTACATGGGGTAAATAACCTAATATAATGTCATCATGATGTGGGCCCGTATGTAGAAAAGATTGACCATCAGGAATAGTCATTCCTTTATGAATTTTGGCTTCCATTGATTTTAAAACGGATGGCACTGTTGCTTCATCTAAGTTGGGTATTTGGGAACAATTTTGATCATTTCTTAAATCATCCATTGTGAGTTTATGTCCATACGTATGGGAAGATTTACATAATTGAATGACAGCTTTTTCAATTTTCTTCTGGTGGAACGGGCCTGTCTCCCACTTCAGTTTTTGAATATCAGTTAATTGAGATGCAGCCCCTTGAGTAAGATAAAATCTCCCTCCGTTTAATTTTTGTAGTACCGTTGCGGGAAATTGATTATCGGGCTCAGATTCTAACGAATCTTTAACTACTTTTGCCTTTGCTTCTCCAGCTGCTATAATAATAGCCACCGCGTCTGGATTGGCCGTAATGGATTGTAATCCTATGGTAATAACAAGTCGATTTCGTGATAATTCAATGCCTCCTAAATCTGATGCAGCTGTAGCCTGTGTTTCAAAATTTGTTCCCATGAGGCGTGTTGTTGAATTATGATCTGAACCACGCACATTAAATGCAATATGCCCATCTGGACCAATCCCGCCTAGGAAAAAACCAATGCCACCCTTTTGTTGGATTTTAGATTCGTAATTACTGCACCATTGGTCCACAGAAAATATTGTTTTTTGCTGAATCTCTTCCAATGATGATTGTGGGTCACGGTATCTCAAACTCAAATCCACTTTTTCATTTGGAAATATTTCACTTAAAGATAGGTTTGAATTTTTAGGCATTTCATCACAACTCATAAATAAACTGCGTTCCGGGCCTAGCCCAAATCCATCTACATAATAGCGGTGAACATAATTATAAAAACTATTATGCTGGTTTGGATTAATTGGATAGAATTCATCAATTTGCACAAATTGCAATTGGGATAAATCTGGTTTTTTTGACTGAGATAATCCATGTTCCTTTCTCAGCTTTTCTAATGAAGGATCTGCCCAATTACCTAATAAATAATGAACCCATTTAATAAAATATTCAGGTGTTTTCCCTGTGGGTAAACTCATGACTCCTTCAGGGTTTTCATCTGCCCATTCTAGGAATCGTAAGGCTGTTAAAAAACCTAACATGGGGTAATTATCTACAACAATATAAGGTGTTTTGGTCGTTTGGTTTTCAACACCTGATATTCGGGAAAATGCTTTTTCAACTGAACTATAATAAATCATTTCTATTTTAATAATTGTTCTTGTTCGTGTGTATTTAAGGTACGACGTATAACAGCAAATGGGCCGGGATCAAAATCGATTGGAAAGGCACCCCGCCCTGCGCCACCATGGATTGATTCTACTTTTTGGCCTTTTGTATTTCTTAATTCAGAAACAACTATTGTATGATCTCCTTTGGGTGTCAATATTTCAACTTTATTCCCTTGGTCAAGTCTATTTTTTATGTCAAACCAAAGAAGACCTGTTTTTTTTTCAAATTTACACCCTAGACCTATGGGTTTTTTAGATCTCTCTCTAGACCTATTTTCTTCGATGTTTTCACCAAATTCTCTTGGGTTACGAGTATAAAATCCAGTTGTATATCCTCGATTAGATAATGCCAATAAATCTTTCATTACTTGTGGGTCAAATGGATTTCCTGCAACAATATCATCAATTGCTTTTCTATATGATCGGGCTGACATTGCAGCATAATATTCTGATTTTGTCCGACCTTCAATTTTAAAACTGCACACACCTGCATCGCTTATTTGGTCAAGTAATTCTACTGCACATAAATCTTTGGCATTAAATAGATATGTACCACTTTCATCTTCTTCGATAGGATATTTTTTCCCTTTTCTTTCCTTCTCCTCAACATAATAATCTCCATCTGGCCTTTGGTAAATCTCATCTATAGTGAGAGATTGTTGCTGAGATTCTAATTCTAGTAGAGAATCTGGTTCTTCTCCAAACTCATAATTCCAACGGCACGAATTAGTACATGTACCTTGGTTTGCATCTCTATGATTCATGTAATTTGTAATAAGACATCGTCCTGAATAGGCAATACAAATAGCACCATGTACAAATGATTCTAATTCAACATCCGGAACTTTCTTATGGATTTCTGCCACCTCTTTTAGCCGTAATTCTCGAGATAGTATAATCCGTTCTACACCTAAATCTTTCCAAAAGTCTACAGTTGTCCAATTGGTTGCATTGGCTTGTGTTGATAAGTGAACTGGAATTTGAGGGACTCGTTTTATGGCTTGGTGAATTAATCCCGGGTCTGCCATAATTAAACCATCCGGTTCCCATTCAGCCACCTTTTCTAATTCTCGAATAAATCCGTCCACCTTTGTATTATGGGCATAAATATTCAAAGTAAGATAGATTTTTTTACCTAAATCATGAGCATATTTAATTCCTTCTATCAAAGATTCTTCCCTGAATTCATTTTCTCGTGTACGCAATGAGAACCGAGGTACACCTGCATAAACTGCATCTGCCCCATAAGCAAAAGCATACTTTAATTTGTTTAGATTTCCAGCCGGAGATAATAATTCAGGATGCTTCATAATGCTGGAGCAGCCAATTCACCTAAGATAACATTTTTATTTGCACCTGTAACGCTCGGAATATTCGCTGGGATATCCTTTACAAAAGCAGCTGCTAATAAAGCAAATCCAACAGCTTCTTTACCATCGACAGGAAGGCCATATTCGTCTGTTTTCTTAATCTGAATTGGACGCAATAATCGATTTAAATGAAATAGTATTTGTTCATGATGGCTACCACCGCCTGAAACAACTATTTCACTTACATTCCATTTCTTAATAAATGATTTACATCCTTTAATTATAGTTTTTGCTGTAAAAAAAGCTAAATTAGCTAATCGGTCTTCAAAAGATAGTAAGTTTAAATCTTCATGATGAGCATTTATCCATGCATGACCAAAATAGTCACGACCTGTCGATTTTGGAGGTTTTTTCTGTATATATGGATCGTCCATCCAACGTTCGACCATTTCCTTATCAATGAACCCTTTTTTCGCCAATTCACCTCCAATATCAATGCCTTCGATATAATGAGAACAATATGTTTCATCTAGCATAGCCATTCCCGGACCCGTATCAAAGCCAAGGATATCTCCTTTACCTTTTGGTGGTAATAATGTAACATTCGCCACGCCACCAATATTCAGCATAATGACAGCTTCATCCTCTTTTTGAAACATCCATTCATCCGCTTTTGGTATTAAAGGTGCTCCAGTTCCTCCAGCTTTAATATCTGCCGTACGGAAATCATAAATAACGGGTACTTCAAACATATCTGCTAAAAATTGTGGATTCCCAACTTGAACACTTTTCACATCACTTTCATGCAAAACTGTCTGACCGTGACTCCCGATTAAATCAATATCAGATATGTTATTTTGTGATGTAAAATCTTGGCACACATCTGCCATCCATTTACCTAATGATTCGTCTAGTGGCTTATATAAAGTTTCATCTCCAGAAACCGCATTAGATATTTGTTTTTTTAATTTTTTTGGAAAGAGAATCGTATTAAATATGATATTTTTAGGTTTTAATTTTCCTTGAGATTGTTTGATATCAACTATTGCAATATCAAGCCCATCCATGGATGTACCAGTCATTAATCCCATGGTCTTAATTGTTTCTTTCCCTTTTAAATAGTTATTCATTTGGGTCAACAAATTTAGAAACCATAATTCCATCAAATAATGGTCCATCTTCTCTAAAATAATATTCCATAAAATCTTCATTCACTGTTTCACCGGCATCAGAAGACGCATGAATAACACGTGAATGATCTATTAAATATCCCTCATGGGCAAGAACAATTCCCATTTTAAAATATTTTTTTCGAACAAATGCAACACCTGCCACTTCTGGGATAGATTGTAATAATTCTGGTGTTATTTTGTCACTAGGGATATAATATACATCTCGTTCATCTTTCCAATCTAATTTGAGAAATTCTGACCCATTTTCTTTTTGATTAAGAGTAATATGAACTGAAGCAATTTCATCTTCTAGAAGTAATGTTTTGGTAATATCCACAGTGAGTGAGTGATTCATCAGTCTATCTGAGGTATAATGCCATCGAGATTTATACGATGGTTGATGGTCTTTATAATGTAAATGAATCATACTTTGTTTCGATTCTTCCCAGCTTTGGCTCATGGTAAAGGCAAGAGTTGTTAAAACATGAACTGTACAGTCGGATGTATCGATACGAATAATGGGGTCTGGGTCAGGTTCAATTTCTTCACCAAGTTTGAAGATACTATAGGGTGTACCGACTCTCCATAGATTAATGGCTTTTATCCGTTGGTGAAAATTAGGGTAATGTTTATGAATTTTTGGTAATATTTCTGACACTTCTTCATTAGACAATGTCCAAGGTTTTGGAAGTGAATTAAGCCATTCCTGGTCTGTAGTGCAAGCAATCATTAATAGTATAGCAGAAGAAAAGATATATTTTATTCCCATCGGGATTTCCATTTTAGTTTAGGATTTTTTTCGGTGAATCCAAGTGATTCATAGACGGCTGAATGAATACGTTGACGCCACTCATAATACTTAGGGGTTTTACTCTTTCGATTCGGGTGAACTGCATTCGTGAGTAATATGACTATTATTTCATTTTCTGGATCTATCCACAACGATGTCCCAGTAAATCCTGTATGCCCATAACTTGAATCACTCAAATACACACCACCAGATGCTTCCCCATCTGGACTATCCCATCCTAAGCATCGAGAACTTCCTTCAACAATATATGCCTTTTTTGTAAACTCTTTTACAGTTTTTTCTCTGAAGATGCGTTTCCAACCATATATGCCATCATTGAGCATCATTTGAGAAAATCGTGCTAAATCTCGCGCTGTAGAAAATAACCCTGCATGTCCAGCTACACCTCCAATGCTATAAGCATTTTCATCATGCACAATTCCATGGATGAGTCTACTGTTTGGATTTATTTCTGTGGGCACAATTCGATGCAATTTTTGGTCCGATGGATTATAAAAAGTAGATGTCATTCCTAGTGGTTGAAAAATGAGAGAATCCACAAAACAATCTAAGGAATGACCGCTGGCAGCTTCTACTAATTTCCCAAGAGTGATTAAACCCACATCGGAATATATGGTGCTATCTTCTAAAGAATAAATGGGCTCTGTATTGAATACACTGTCTAGGCGTGTATCGACATTTACATCCATTTTGTAATATTGTTTAAATGGGGGTAGCCCAGCAGTATGAGTTAATAAATGTCTAATCGTTATCTTTGATTTTTGGTCAAAATACTCAGGCTGATTTCCTTTAAATTGAGGTAAATGTTTTACAATAAAGTCATCTAAAGATACCTTTTTCATATCCACTAATTTCATAATGGCAGAAGTGGTAGATATTACTTTGGTTATGGATGCTAAATCAAAAATATCACTCGATTGTGTTGGCGTTTCTTTTTCATATGTATTATATCCAATTCCTTCCTTAAGAAAGATTTTCCCGTTTTTTGCACCCAGAATAACACCGCCGGGCCAAGCAGAATCTTCTACTGCATCATTCATGAGCGAAATAACCCATTCATTTGTTACATTTATTTCGGTTGGTAAAATTTGTACAATTTCTTCACCTTTGCCAAATGCAATTTCAATCTTGAGAATGGGCTTGCTTTCAACTTTAATTCCATGACCCATGTCTGCAATACCCGGAATTGAAACAGGAAGTATTCCTCCAATATCGGCTTTTCCTAATAATGCATTGGTCATTGCTGACGTCATAATACTATTCCCTTTGTACCCACATACATTTACAGGAATTTCTGGGAATTCTTGAATTAAGTATGGTGTTCCCATGCTCGCTAGAATGATTCGATTTGATTTTTCTATAAGCAGGTTTACAAAATTTGTTTCATTATCAGGGAGAAAAATTCGATTTTTCCATGCCTTTGGTACAGCGAATGCATTAATCAATACTCGAGCATTTCTAGGAATTTGATTTACAATTAAATCTAAAGTTTGTTTGGAATCTGATTCATCAACTTGAAATGAATGAAGAACAATTCTTTCTGATTTTAACGCTTTTGTAATTATTGATTGGGCATGATTATTTTCTGAATCATATAAATCTATTACATACAACGTATCTGTCTGCCCAGCTGAAAAGGGTAATAATTCTTTTTCTAATTTTACACACGTAATTGCTTCGGATGCAATTCTACGAGCAATTGATTTATGCTCTTTATCATTTAATATTCTTCTCGCATATTGAAGATTTACATTTGATTGTTTATGAAGTCCCACTTTCTCCTTCATTTTTAGCATTTTTAAAGCGGATTTGTTAATTCTTTCTTCAGAAATATTCCCATTCAAAACAGCTGTTTCCACAACATCGACTGCACCTTTTAAATCATAATTTTGAATAATAACGTCACTACCTGCTTGAATTGTTTTAATCAATGCATAAGACTTTGAATAATTTTTTACAATTCCACCCATTCCCATTGCATCTGTAATTACTGTTCCATTAAATCCTATGCGATTTTGTAAAATATCCTGAATCCAGAATGATGATAATGTGGCTGGATCTTCCGCACCTGTTTGATAATCTGGTGAATGTACATGAGCAACCATAATAGCATCCACTCCTTCGTCAGCCATCGCTTGAAAAGGTGGAATTTCCACTGACCATAATCTTGCGGAATCACTTGGAATCATGGCAAGAGATGAGTGAGAATCAGTTTCTGTATCTCCATGGCCAGGGAAATGTTTAGCTGTAGCTAACATACCATTATCTTGTAGCCCTTTCATGTATGGTACCCCAAAGGAACTCACCAAATCTGGATCTTCTCCAAATGATCTAACATTAATAATTGGGTTATCAGGATTATTATTCACATCCATTACAGGTGATAAATTCCAATGAATTCCAACTGAACGAGCTTCGTTTGCAACAATGGCTCCCACAGCATAAGCATTTTCAGGATTCCCAGTGGCAGCAATAGCCATTAGGGGTGGGAAGTCTGTTCCAGATGGGAAACGTTGATTAAGTCCATATTCTATATCTGCATCAAACAAAATTGGTACTTTGGATTGCTGTTGCATTTCATTCATCATTGCTACAGAACTACTTCCATCTCCATACCAAAGATGAATGCCACCGATACCATCTGTTTTTATTAGAGATTGTATTTCTTTCCACTTTGATTCTGATACATCTTTGAACCGCATATTCATATGATAAATCATCATCTGGGCAATTTTTTCCCGCAAAGATAGCATTGATAATGTTTCTTCGGCCCATGACAATTCTAATGATTTTGATTGTTGCGGAAACATTCCACCGCATCCATTAAACATCAGGCCTAAGGATAATAAAAAAGATATAATAATTGGTTTATACATCGATATAATATTTCTCATTTTGTATTCATTAAAGTTAGAGATATAACATTAATATTACCTGAATCGATTTTGAAAAAACAACAAATGTTCATCTAATGCATTCACCCAATAGACCCAACTATGACCACCGGGTTTTTCAATGTATGTATGAGGAATATTTTGTTTAATTAATCGATTATGTAATGCCCTATTTATATCAATAAAGAAATCTTTATAACCACAATCTATCAGAATAGGCATAAATCCATCTTGAATTGAATCAACCATATGTACAATCGAATGATGTTTCCATCTCTCTGGATATAATTCAAATGAACCAATTTTGGATGTGATTTCCCACTTTACTGTAGAAAAGGTTAAATCTACCCCACCACTCATACTAGAGACACCCGAAAATACTTCAGGATGTCTCATGGCTAAATAAAGCGCCCCATGCCCCCCCATACTTAGACCGGTGATTCCCATTTGATTAATCCGATAACGATCTTTAAACCATGGGATTAAAGTTTCTATCATAAATGTTTCATATTGGCTAGTTGAATCTATGGGACTATCCATATACCAACTATTTGGACTACCATCAGGGCAAATGAGTATCATGGAAAAACGATCAGCGCGCTCTTCTAGATTCGTATGGTTTGACCAATTTAAGTAGTCACCACCATATCCATGGAGTAGGAAAACGGCATTCAAAGAAGATCGATTTGATTCATATAAATCGGGCGTAATAATTAATGTGGGAATTTCTTTTTGCATTTCAGGACTAAATACAATAATTGTGTCAGAAGATGCACAATAAATAACACTGATGGACAGATAAATAAATAAGGCTATCAATGGATGCCTATTTTTTTCATGTTATTAAACAAAATGTAATAGATGAAAGTTTGTTCGAACCTAATACTAACTATGAAATACTTAATTGATCAAGTCTCGATTTCTGCATCGTTACAGGCATTCTAAAAAAATCATCTAGTAAACACGCACCAGCTCCATGAGCCACCGCATCTGATCCAAAAGGATGTAATTTATACGATATGACTCTCTGGGTAACATCCAAAAGATTTGGAGAAATACTAGATTTAATAGCTTGTATAAAATTCTCTCCCGCTTCCGAAATGCCACCAGCAATTACAATGTGCCCAGGATTAAAAAAAGCCACTGCATTAGAAATTGAGTTACCTATTATAGTCCCCAGCCTATTATAATAATGTAACGCAATTTCATTATTATTTTTTCCGGCAAAAATTATATCATTGAGTTGAATTTTAGTTACATCATTTTTAAAATTAGAGAAATAACTATCTGAGGTTAACTTATATCTCATTTGACTAAATACATCTGTGATAGTTGGCAAATGAATATCCAATTCTCCAGAACTGAAAGATGTACCATAATAAACCTCGTTATTAAGAACAATCCCAACTCCAAGGCCACCCACTATTGGGCTTAATTCAATTAAAATAGTTAAAAAATGATTTAAGTTTTCTGAGCCAAATGCCCACTTAGAACTTATTGCGGCTGCATTTGCATTATTCTCAATAAAACATGGAAAAGAAAATCGGTTTTTATAATACTCACTAAAACAATAGCCCCATTCTGAAACTAAAGATGACATTATAATTTTATTTTCAGTTGTATCAATAATACCTGGAACGGCGAATCCTAAACCTAATATTTGTTCTGACTTAATTTTACTATTAATGAGAAGATTTTCAATGAGATCTCCCACTTTTTCATTTAATTGTTCTATGTTTAAATCACGCGGAAAAGAAATGGATAACCTTTCAATAATATCTCCTCTAAGGTTCATACAAACAGCTGTTGACTCACCTAACTCTAAATCAACACCAATAACAAATCTTGAATTATACTTTAATCTCCATAAAGTGGGTCTTTTTCCACCACGCGTTGTAGATTGACCTTTTCCTGAAATAGCAATTAAGCCTTTTGCCTTAAGTTGTTTAACTAAGCTTGAAATAGTAGACGGGCGCATTCCTGTCTTTTTAGCTAATTCTGCACCTGAAATCAATTTATGACTTCGAATAAAGTTAAGAACAATCACCTCGTTAATACTTCTGACTAATTGATGGTTACCGGTTTGGAGATTATTGTCATTCATTGATTTTTTTATTATTTATTTTAATATTGATCATTTATTCTTACGATTTTTTACTTTATTTATGCTATTTTACAAAAACCCACCTAACTATTTGCTCAGTTATCTTATTGTTATTAGCTTTTGATTCTCTATTGATGTAATTAATTCGAAAACAAAACTAACTAACTTAGGAGCATTAACTTAAAAAATATAATTATGAAAACAGACATTTTTTTACACTTTCCCCAAAAAGGTAACAACATTTTCGAAACCTTTCGTTCTATTTCATGTCAATCTGATTCCCCAAATCAGGTTTTTATTTTTACTGAAAGTAACAACACAGACCTTCCTGATGACTCTATTCCTATATATCCAACTGAAAAAGGCCTTTCGGGGCAATTTAATGATGCATTATTTCAATCCAATGCAGATATGATTCTCTATATTGATAACCGAACATCACCCATCGTTTTATCCTCATCTATTATATCTCTTCTATCAATTAGTAAGGAAAGATTTCCTGATACAGGTATGTTTTATAGTGATTATGACTTAATAGATAATGAATCAATTTCCGAAATTCGTTTATTAAAACACCACCAAGGACGAGTCAGGGATAATCAAGATTATGGAAAAGTATTTTTATTTGATAAAAATAATCTGGATTCCATTAGTGGAATGGATGAATCACTCCAATTCAATCATTTATATGATTTAAGATTAAAATTATCTGAAATTTCTCAATTAACCCACATTGCGAACCGATATGCAGGAAGTCTCTATGTAGTAGAAGCACAATCAGGTGGAACAAATGTTTTTGATTATTTATTAGCAGGGAAAGATCAACAAGAAGAAGCAGAAGCAATTCTTTCCAAACATTTAGACAGGATTGGTTCTTTTTTATCACTCAATGCCCATTATAATAATGTTCCAATTAAAGACACTGCTCTTTCTGCATCTATTATCATTCCTGTAAATGAACGTCCAGAGTTTATTGGAACAGCCATAGACAGTGTATTAGCTCAATCTATTCAAGATATAGAAATTATTATTGTAGTAAATGGCGGCGCAGATGACTTGACTATCCCCGTAGTACAAGATTATATAGATGGTGGCTCAAAATTTGATTCAACAAAACCTGAAGTTAGACTTCTTATTACAGATATTAATAATATAGGATATTGCTTAAATCTTGGCGCACAACATGCGAATGGTAAATATTATGTTCAGCTTGATTCAGATGATCGTCTCAAGCCTGATGCTGTGGAAAAAATAATTGATGTATATCATTCAGATTCTACAATTGGAATGGTCATTGGTTCGTATGAAGTATGGGAAAAAGCTGATGATGGCACATTGAATCGAATGGAAAAAATTCCTGTCGTAACCCATGATGAATGGACTGATGATAATGGACGAAATA